>Ga0116227_10001598_pt1 | contig 51004 bp, 24 predicted proteins | sample S1TSphgellanicum_FD_89693 | JGI IMG/M metagenome (GOLD analysis project Ga0116227, IMG submission 89693) | Host-associated microbial communities from peat moss isolated from Minnesota, USA - S1T2_Fb - Sphagnum magellanicum MG | ecosystem: Host-associated > Plants > Peat moss > Unclassified...
CTATTAAACATGGAATCACCGTTCTTGCCGCAACACCGGAGGCTGTAGATTGTTGGGATGAACACCTGGCCAAGGTATTATTTGGATATAGGTGTGGGATTCAGTCTAGCACCAAATTCTCACCATACATGATCCTGACTGGTCGAACACCTCGTCTCAGGGTGGACAACTACCTGCAAGCACTTACTGATGAAACTGATGACAACATTGGCGTTGAAGCTATGGCTGCGCAATTTCTGCAAAAGATGAAGCTCATTGCAAGCATACACGAGAATGTATTGTTCAATATAAAACAAGCGTAGAAGAAGCAAAGGGTGACCTATGCGACCAGGAGAGGTAAGCATGTCTTTGAGGGCCTGGTTGCAGGTGAGACAATGGTGAAAATGAAGAAACCAGGCAAGAGGAGAGCTCTTACTGCCAGTTGGGAAGGTCCGTACCTGTTCGTTGGGCACACTGACGGAAAGGGAAATCTGGAATTTGAGGAAGGCAGTCGAATTTGCATTATTCAGGGTGCTAATGGGCGCCAGTGGGAGAGGTCTCGTCGTGATCTTCAAATTTATTATGTCCAACAAGAATGAAGCTGAGGGACTCAGCTTTTCAAGGAACGGAGGGGTGACATATGTAACCGGACATGGGGTGACCAAACAATGGAGCTACGCTGATTCTGATCCTGATTTTTGCACCGTCACTTGGTTGGCTGCGCATTACGTCTCATTACTGCAACTATGCATGGCAGCTGCTCTGGTGTGATCATGGATGCTCACCACACTTGAGGAGGACGGCACAGAATTATGGCAAAGGACGTGCTGGCTTTTATGATTCAAGGTGGTTAGGATGCATGACGGCGCCGGAGCTAACAATTCAATGAGGAGGAGAGCTGCAGTGGAACGGAGAGTCCTAGTTTTTTTTGGGAGGAAGGCAGATCGAGCTAGGGAGTTCAGAGAGAGGGCATAGTAGAAGAAAGGATCTGTCTTGGAGGGTGGAGGTGAACTGAGGTGAGGTAGAAGTTTTTGGAAGATGCTGAGGAGCTCAGAAGATGGCTAGTTGCTGATTTCTTCTACTACGTTAGTGACTAGTGGATGGCTAGCTCCTGAATCTGGTGAGAGTCAGGTCAATTGTGTCTGAGCAGTTGTTAGACGACTGATGAACGTTCTGTAGCTAGAGGAAGCTTGTGTGGACAAGGATCTGTGTGAAATCCGAACTATACGTTTTGGTCCTTGAGATTCTGTGTGGGAGCCGCATCTGCAGAGGCTCCGGAAAGATTTTTCTTTTTCCAGTAATGAATCTCTTGTGTGAATCTAGCTGCCTGGATGTTGCTATGATGTTTCTTTGAGGTGTGATTGCTTGATTCTCGTTCTGTCGGAGTGAGATCAACTTGAGGGGTCTAGTTGTTGTTTGGTCCCTCTCTTTTTTGGTGACACTATGACAATCAATATAAGATAAATTTGTAGTTACACCCTAGTTGTAATTTAATTACAACTAGGTTACAATTTAATTTCAATTAAGGTAAACATTTATGACCATAAACTTCAAATTTCAAAGGAGGTCAAATCCTCACAAATTTCTCCTTTGTTTTTACCACTCAAATAATATTTGTGGCCTTCAATGTTTTCAAAGTTACAACAAATTTTCAATTTGGTCAAGGAAGAAGATATGCATGGGTTGTTTTGTGTAATGTTTGGTGATAAACATGTTAAAACAATTTTGGATTTTGAAATTAAATTATTTGGTCATTACTTTTTTGCTTTTTGAGTACAAACCCTAAAAACAAACTAGGTTTTTTTAACCAATCAATGTGATTACTTGCGACTATTTGCCGTTTGCAACTATCATTGGTTATTTCTACAATTATTTTTTGCATTTGGTTGTGCTTGCAACTACATTCCAACTACCTTGCAACTAATGTTTTATTCATTCTTCCTTGGACAATTTATAGCATGGTATTCATCCAAGAAGACCAATCTATGTCCCACTAGTTGCAAATGTGGTAAATGAATTACAACCTTATGTTTATTCAAAGTGTATTTTGCGTATTATAAAGTGTATGGGTTTTGAATAGTGTATTTATTATATGTATTCTACTCACTACTATATGGGTGCATATTAAGATGTACATGTGTATATGATGGGTTATGCATAATGGTAATATTTTTACAAAAATTATTATGATCTATTAGTCATAAATAATTCCAATAATTATAGTAAAACTAATTACTACAATTAATGTAACATTATTGTAAAGTCACTATAATTATAATAGTTATAGATTAATTGAAATACCTATATATTTTATAATTGAAAGTAAATATGCATAGTAATTTTTAAACAAAAAGATTATTTGATGTAATTATTGTAATTCCATGATTATATTAAAATAAATTAAAATATACATTTATATTTTTAAATATTATATATTCAAAATATTCAAAATATTCAAAATAATTTTACTACAATTAAAATAATCAACTTAATTACTATAACCATAGTAATTGAATTAAAATAAGTTATTTTATTTGTAACCAATACAAATTTATTTGAAAAAATAAAAATAATTTTAACATAAAATTTTACATTAATATTTAATATTTTGAATAAAAATAGAGTTATTATTTTAATAAGGTATTATATTACGTAATAATTAACATTTTAAATGAATTGAATTGAATCTTCATTTTTATATATCGAATCATATTTTAATTAATTAGTTAATTCTATAATTATGTAAATAAACTTTATTTATGAATTATCACTATGTGTAATTAGTCTATTTTTTTTGGTTAATGATTTAGTCAAGCAATTTATTAGGTAATTAATTAAGTACTTAGTTAATCATTTATCTATTGAAGTGTATAATTTACAAACATAAAGATTTTAAGATAAAGGATTTGGAATAAATTGTATACTTGGAATTAGTTTGCAATTAAACTTTCTAATTGCAAAACAATTTGCAAATAAGCTCCAAGTTCGAAATTTATTCCACAAGGCTTGTCTTGAATTCTCATCCTGGAAAGTATATATAGAAGGTTTTTGCCTCACATTTTTGAATTCAAAAAATGGGCCATATGGAATGAGCCAATTAAAAGGCTTAACCCAAATTTTAAAATAATAATTTATGTACCTACCTCGTAGCTACCCTACCTCCCTAATCAACTTATTAACCTCTAACTATTTACCTATCTACTTACCTAAGTAGGTATCTAGCTTAAGTAGGTAGGTAGGTAGATCCTACCTACCTACCTAGTTTGACCTTCTTACATACTTACTTAAATTGATTTTGAACAAATTGAATTAATATGCCACATGGCACATTTTGATTGTGCCACATGCCACAATTAAAAACCATCCAAACATATAAATTGGATGTTTTAGATTATTTCATAATTTCATAAATAGAATAATAATATTGAAAATATATTAAATTAGTGACACATGGTAGTATACCACAAGAGCACAATGTAAACCAAATTAATTGCAAACTAGTTGCAAGTGACAATACATATATGGTGGATCAATGGATGAACATATATTTTGTTGTCTCTTCTTTCCATCCATGAATGGTTGTCATTTATGACTAATATTGTTTGCAACTAAAGGAAATATAGTCGCAAATGATGTCTACAACTAGAAATTAGTCATTGAAACTAATTGAAAAAACCTTGATTTTTTCTAGTGAAAGATCTCTTGTAGATCCTTAGTTGACACACCTTAAGTTTTTAGATCACAGAAAATAAACTAAATATGAGGAAGATTTGGCACTTGAAACTAAAGAGGGTCTAAGATATTTCTTCAAAAAATTTAATATAAAATATCACTTGTCTCCTCCTTTTCTTGTGCTTTCTCCATTGCTCTTTTGTTTTTGGTGCTTACAAAACATTTGTAATCCTCCAGTTTACACTTCCAATGACATAAAAAATTGTTCAATTTTGTTAAAGAATGAAAAAGGTATTGAAAAATGTTCAGTGACTTAGGCTTATGTTTAGTGTTGGGTCGTTTTAGGTATCTAGTTCCCAATTACTAAACTATTAGAACAAATACTGCTTATAATAACTAACTAGCTTAATCTATTTATTGATTATTGTAGATAATAATAGCCAATAGGCGATGATAATAACAATAAAAATAATATTATCATTATTGTAATTAGTTCTAGGCTAGGTTAATTATATTCATATACTTATAATAATTAATAAATTTAATAATATTATAATATGATCTTAGTTGAAACTAGTAATTATTAGCTAACTACATGGCATTTAGGCTTGGTTAAACTAGGTCTAACCACCTTAGGTTAATTAAATGTCTTATGTGGCACCCAAGGTAGGCTTTGAACTAAGCTATGAATCACCTAAATTTAGGCCATGCCATGTGACACCTAATTAGCCATGCCTAAGCCTATGGCATGCCATGCTTGACACATAAATAACTTTAAGAAGAGGCCAAGTGACACCTAATTAATTAAGCCAAGATTTAAATGGCATGGTGTTTAGGCTAGGTGTAGACCTAGGCCACATGGCATCTAGGCCTAAAGGCTAGACCTAGACCTATGCAAGCTTTTTATTAGTGAGTTTGCATAGGTTTAATTCAATATTGAGCTTTCTATAGCTATAGGTTAGCTACTAGCCTTTTATTAAATTTTCAAATATTTAATAACCTATACTTAAAGGACCATGTTATTATCTAGGTCTGTTATTAATCCTAAAACACTAAGCATTTTTACAATAAAAAAATCAAAAAAAAATTCAAAGGAATTAGGTTGCATATTTGATAATGTTATAAATTTGTCAACAATTGGAATTTAATGAAATTTATTTCATAAGTTTTGCACTTAAGATAAGGGAGATATTGAATTTTAAATAATCATCTAGCATAGTACCAAATTTGGCACTCAAGTGCCAAATAATTATTTAATTTTTCGAATTTCACTTTGGTAATTAAAAAATAATAATTTTAAATTTCAGAATTAAATATGGGGAGCTTTTTTGGTAGGCTTCCTAGACTTTAACCCTTTAATATAATGAAATAAACTTTCAAACAAATCCTCCTTTTTAATTTATAAAAAAAATGACAATTCAATTTGATAATTTTAAAGAAATTCAAGATAATTTCCAAAAATAATTTAATAATTGTCGAACCTAAAAAGGTACTATGGTATTGGCAAAGTTGGACCAAAATTATAACTTGTTACACTATGTTTCATCCATCCAACATGATACATTATCATCCATCCACATGTTTCCAAAATTACCAAAATAGTTCAAATTTAGACTTGTGCAATGTTGCCACATCACCCAAAGATCTTGTTACCAATATGATTCACTTTGCAAACATGAAGGTATGTACGTGCTCCAAATGTGCTCTAAATGATTTAGTTGGCATTTCTTGAATTGAGGATTAAAGGTAGTAGAAATATTATTCGATACATTGATCATTCACATTATGAGGATTTATGTAGAGAGATTGGGTTATTTAAATAGAGAAGCTATGTGGGTTGAAAGGGAAATGAATGACTTACATCAAGATCATATCCAAACCCAAAATAACCCAAAATCATTTACAAATATTTTTTAAATCACCAAATATTTATACATTGTTTTCAATCTGTAGCCATAAATATAAAAATTTCATTAAATATTTTTATTTATTATTTGGTTTATAGTTATATTTTCTTAAATATTTGTATTCATGATCACCATTTTTTCCACATCTTCTTATGGATGATTACCATTTAAGTTATATAACAAATTTCCTAAAACAACCATAATATAGACTATCGATTTGAAATTTTGATATCTAAATATAACTCCTTTAGAATAACTAAATAATATGATGCCACTTGCATTAACTCCTACTTTCATTATTTATACCTTCAACTTATATATTATAAAAAAATAATAGAGAAAAAATAAATTATGATTTTCAAACATTTAGGATGGTAGAAAATATGTTGAAACATTTAAAATCATTTTACATGAATAATAATTGTAATTATTTTCATAAATATAAAATTTATAATCATTAAAAAAAGTGTGGAATGTACTTTAATAATCAAATTAATTTTAAATTTTATAATAAAAACTATGAAATATAATCATTCCTTTGAATTCAACCATTACATATAATTTACTAAAACATTGTGGTCAGGGAAATGTTTTAGATTAATCCAAGGTTATGTAATGTTAATTCATTATATATATATAATCAAATATCATTGATACTTTCTTTAAAATATCCAAATTTTATAATGCAACTTGCATTTAATCATATTTTAATTATTTATACCTATGGTTTACACATTGTAATTTTAAAAAAAAGAGTTATTAGATAAATGTTTTTTTAGAACATCTACAATGACAAAAAAATGTATTGAAATCATTTTACATGTGTGAATCAATAGTAAATATTTTTATAGATATAAATTTTATAATCAATTCAAAAAATTAGGGAATGTACTCTAATAGTGAAATTCATCTTTAAATTTTGAGTTTATGATCTTGAATGTAATGTTTGAGCAAGGTTTCAAAGTGAGCAAAATAAGTTGTGTAGAAATAGTAAAATTGAGTTGTTCAAACTATAGTTCTTTCAATAACATTTTTGACACTTTAATGTGAAAGTTTTAAAATTATAATTAATTTTCTGAATATATATTTGAATAAGCTTCAAGATCATACATTTATTGTTTTGTTTCAATACATTTTGATTTTAAAAATGCATGTCAAAGTGAGGATTTCTAACAAATTTCTCATTGAACAAGTTAAAGTAAAACTTTGCCCCTTAATTTACAAAAGAACTTATGTCCCTTGATGGTTAAGGCACTGACATTTCTTCCATGAAATTATGGGTTCAAATTTGTGCAAATGCATACATAGGTACAAACACACGTATGTGTACATGTGTGTATATCTATATAATATGTACAAATGAATTATCATTTTGAAAATATGAATGACATTTGTTTATGGTGATGGACAACACAATGCTATGATTGTTGGATGCCATGTGGTTAGATTTTTCGAAATTAAAAAAATTGGGACCAAATTGCTTGAAATGTTTTAGAAAATCTTAGGATTTCAAAATTTTGATTATAAATATAATTATGAAATTTCTTTGTGCAACATGTGACTATTTGAAATGACCCACTAAAAATGTCTTAATTGACTAATTATTTTACATTAAAACTAACTAGGTTAAATAATGAAAATGTCCATTTTTAATGTTATCTTATTAAATTTTGGTAATGCAAGAGAACAAGACTTCGTGTTGTCCAATGAATCTTTTTTAAGAAAAAATTGATATTGATACCTTAAGTGGTTCAAAAATTAAAAATAAACAAATAGCCTATTTTGCTGAACATGAAGAAAATAATAACAAATAATAATGGAATATTCCTACCATGTTCCAATCCCTTATTTAATTGAATCTCACCTTGCACTTTTTGCTAACATGGCAAGGGTTGATTATGGGGGGTGCCAATAATGCTTATGTTTGTATGAATACAAGTGAATATGATACTAAAATAAAGACAAGTATATGCATGTGAACCCATTAATTTCAAGGAAGGGATGCCTTGCTAACTAATACATGACATGTTTAAGGCGCTTACAAACCATAATATAAACCAATAAGGTGCCCATTTTCTTGTACATAATTGGCTTCCAATCAATGGTGTGCTAATGGTTGTTGCTTTGCTTTTAGAAAGGAAAACATTTGTACCTTTAGGCTATTGCCATATTTGTTCCTTTTATCCCACTTTAGTTTCCTCCAACCCTGTGTTGTTGTATTAATGGTGTTTACAAAGTTTCCTCCTTCCTTTCCCCTCTTGTTCTTGTTCCTTCAAGATATTATATTCCATGGTCTATTTTTAATGTCAATTTGTGATGCTACGATGAATCTAGTGTAGGGTGGGTATTTGATTTTGTGAATGCCTACTAATTTTAGTTTCTAATATATCTCAAAATTTGGAAACTACTAGTTCCAAGTTTATGAAGAAATTGATTTTAAAAAAAAACCATCAATTCAAAGTTCTTTTAAAAACTTCAAAAACATTTGGCAATTCCATGGGTGAATATTTTACTTTTTCAATTTTTTGAAAACCATGGTTCTATATTAAAATTGTTCATTTGATTTTTAGAAAACTTTGATTATGAACCTTAAGAACCTCCATGATACCCAATAGGGGTTCAGTTCAATTTCTAGAATACTTGCCAAACATTAATCCAAACTAATATTGGGCAATATTCATTTTGTTGAAAACTATTGAATCTAGTTTTCACATAGGATTTGAAAAACTTGTTTGGTTCTTTTTTTTCTTAATCAAATTTTTATAGACTTGGGCATGGTACCAAAATTTGAAATTTGTATTAAATGGGTTTTCAAAATATCACTGGACTTCTCATAAATATTAACTTCTTTAAATTTTTTGTTTGTAAATGACATTTCTTAATATTAGTTTTAAAATTAACTAAGGAAAAATCCTTTCCATTTCAATTAATGATTCAACAATTCCTAACATTTGACAAGAAAGGTGTCAGGGACAAGACAATAATACAAACAATGAACAAAAATTAAATGGTTTTATTAATGGGTGTTAGTCCTTTAGGGTGGCACAAAAACAATAAAGTATCCAATGGCTTTTGTATTTTGGAATACCCATGGGTTAGTTGCAAAATAAAGGCCATAATCGAGAAAAAAATTTAGTTTTAATGAATCCACATAACTTGTATTTTGTATAGTGACCAATTAGGGGACCACAATTCAATAGATGCATGGTGCCGAACAAGTATTTCACAATATTCAAGAAGGAATAAGGAAAATACCACATTGGACTACAAGAAAATGTGACTTTTCAGAAGGTCCAACTTGACTAAAATGTCCACATTGACCAAGGGGAATGGTCGTTTTGATTAAAGGCGTAAAGCATGAAAAACACGAATTACTTTTGATTGAAACATTTGACTAAAGTGACTTTTTTAATCACACAACAAACTAAACATCTGGTAAAAAAGGTTAGAGGTCCACGAAGATGACCAAGGCTTAGTCAAATTGACCACATTCAATAGCCATTGTGATTTACAATTAGTCAAAATGGCCAGTCTAATTTGGCACTTAATCAAATCAACCATATTAATTTGTCTATTTCACCTACAAGTTTATTTTGCTTAGGGTACATACCAAACTTAAGTTCATAGCTAATAGGCCTTAAGTTAGGCATATTACACCTAGTAGGTACTTATAAAATTTAATATGATACATACATGTTACTTTTAGGCACATATAGGTACTTAAACTTAATACATTAATTAACTTATATTTAACAATTGATAGTTAATATTCCATAATTTATGATTAATATTTTATATAATTAATTAGTCACCAAATAAATGTTAATTAATAATCAAGAACTAATTTATCCATCAAGTTGTTAATTGATTAGTTATTATTATTGAATTATTAATTTTATCTAATTTTTTTGGTTAATACTTGATAGTAATTTACAATATTTAATGATAATCAATATAAAATTATCAATAATTATTAATTCATATTAATTAATTAATTATTAATCAATCACCAATAATTTAAATTTTAAAAATCAATCATTAATAGTATATTATTATTATTTATATTTAAATATTTAGTAATTAATGGGAAATAATAAACTATTAATCTTTTATTTTATTTTATTATTTATTTATAATTGATAGTAATTAATCAATCATTGCTTTTTATTTTTATTAATTATTTATTAATTGAGTTAATGGTATGTATTAGCCTACTAGGTGTAAGTACCTACATGTTATCTAAGTAGATACTTGGTACATGGTATAACCTCCTACTTAAATATGTAATACAAAAATATTGAAGTTCATTGATGAATGTTACAGTATGTACATCAAAACAAAAAGTTCAATCAAGTTTATTACAATATGTTAACAAATTATTTCAATTTTTGAAGTGGTAGTCCAATGGTAAAAATTTGATTCCCCAAAGTGGAGGTGAGGAGTTCAAATCCTCGCACATACAGCATTGGTTACCTAAACTACCTTGGCTTTATGTGGCTTAAATAACTAACTTAGGTTGCCTAGACAAGTAGGTCTAAAGGTGGCCACCTAGCTTAAATTAAATAATGCAAGTGGCTAAATTTATATATATATATGTTATGATTATTTTAAAATAAAATCATATATAATTACTATCAAAATATTGTTGATGAGTAAAAACGACAGTAAAAAAATTCAATAAAAAAAACCAACCAAAAAGACCCAATTAAAATGGCTTGGTCCAAAATGACTTGTCCAATATGGCACCTTGTTCAAGTTGGATAGGGGTCATTTGGGATACCTATTGAGCAATTTTTCCAGTAAAAAAACCCTTGTTTTCTTGTAATCCACATAAATCAACAAATTGGTCATTATGGCACTGAACCAATAAAGTTTTTATTTGAAAATTTTATAGGATGTTAGTACAAATCATTTTGAATAGATAAAGAGGTGACACAATGTCATAGATTACAAAAAGGGGCATTTTGAAAGGTGGATAATTTTTTCAATTCAATCAAATTGTAAAGATTATAGTGGGTTGTTGTTGATTCTATTGGGGCCAATGCACATATATATGTTACCTATTCATGGCTTAATTTGTTGCACAAAGTGATTTATGTAACATATTATTTTCGTATGATGCAATGAAGGTGTGATGTTTTGGACAAACGTAAAATACCTATAAAATACCATGCAAAACCAATTGCATCTAATTCACCTTTTGAAATCATGATTTTCTTATTGTGCTTAATTTTCCATTTAAAACAATGTTATAATCATTTTTAAATTGTTATCATTTTGAAATTTCCATAAAAAAACTACAAATATTTAAAGTTACTCAAGATATTATTTTTTATGTCGCCTTAAAGGATTGGCACCCTACTTAAACAAAGCATGATGCAAGTTAGACATACATGTTAAATTAAGAGTATAAATTAAGGCCACAACTTGCATTGACAAAATATAAGGATGGTGCACTTAACCCTTCTATTTATGTTATATGGAATTTTTTATAAGTTCACCTTCTAGAAATTCGTGCCTACTAATCCTTCTACAAACCTTCACTAACCATGTCTTTTAATTAAAACTACTACCAACCATGTTTTCTACAAGTTTTTGTCAACTATGTATTCTAGAAACTTATGTGAATCATTTTTCTAAAAGTTTCCTTGAACCAAGTTTTTAATAAATTTCTATTTATAATTATTTTAGAAGGTTACACTAATTAAGGGGTCAAACCTATAACCAGGAGCCAAGGGGATTACTTTGGAAAAGGACTGCATGTCTTTTTTCCCAAAAAAACGTTTACATGCAAATGAATTTTTGAATGAATTTTTTTGTAACTTGTTCCAAAAAAAATTTAAATGTTCCCCAATGCATCACTTTTTTTTTTTTAGTCATTATTGAATAAATATGAATCTTTAAAAGTGTATAGACTCCTTACATATTCATGTTTCATCTTGAAAAATGATAAAAAATTTAATTCATCACCAAAAATTAAAAATTCAAATTCTTTAAGTTTATTATACTCTAAGCTATAACTTTTCTTCATACATCATGTACATTATAACCCATTTATATGTGGTAAAGGACTCTTGAAGCTCTGAAATTTTGAAGTAATTTCGAAACATTCTTTGAATTTTTAAAGTTTTAAAAAGTTTTAAAATACGATTGATTTTTGAATGTGGCTAATATGTTCTTATCATCTATATATTTTTCAATGAAAATTCTTTTATTATATGAGTCCTTTTGATAGTTCTTTGCAAAATTGACTCCATTTAATGCAATAGGTGTACATTTTCAAACGTTCTAAATTAAAACCAAAACTTAAAATTGGATTGAAAGAATTTTTACTCTAAGTTCCTTGACATTTATATGAGGGAAAAATGACTAATTTGCCATGATTACTATGGTTGTAAATGGTAATAAAAAAATGAATGTTTGATTTTGACTAATTATCTCTAACATCCAACGCCCTTTTTGGCTCCTAGTTACGTGTTTTGACCCTAAGTCCTTTAAAAAGTTCTTTTAATGTTTGTAAAAAAATTTATACATATTTTTTGGATCTTCTTAAAAACTTTTCAAAACTCCTAAGCATAGTCCTTAAGGATCTTTTTATAAACTTCTTTTGTGATTAATGTAATAACATAAGGGGAAAAAAAGGAAACATTGATTCATGTGTCTCCCACCATTGAAGAAAATATTGATGCCTTTCACATCCACTTGGTACTATTTGAAAATGAAAAGTTTCATGTTGACAAGATCTTTTTTTGCTAGTTCGTTTGTATTTGCAATTTGCTCAAAGGTATCCAAATGATAATCTTCATTAAGTCTTTGGTCAACAAAACTACTTTCAAACTCTACCAAGGGATGCAAATGTTGATGGTTAGGTAAATGCACAATATGGTGGCTCACTTTTGTTGGCATGTCCATTTTTGCAAGGTGTCCTTTCCTTGGACACTATTAATGAATAATATAATTTACATTTAGTCAATTGGCACCTTGTAACAACTTGCTTATGAAGAGACCTATGTAATTGAAGAAAAAAAAATACACTCATTTTTAACAATAGACTTTTGAAGTCAAAAAATATGAATTGGTTGGCTAATTGGAATAGTAGGAAATTAAAAGGTTCATATTCAGTTTCATCTCAAATTATTTATAGTGTCTTAGTATATGGTGTAAAATGAAATGATAAATTTTTATGTGAAATCCTTCCTTTAGAAATCATAACCAAATTTTAACTAAGGATTTTATATGGCCAAAATTGAAACATATTTTCATAAGTTCTTAACATTGTTGTCTATCCTCAAATTTTAAAACAATAAAACTAAAAGGTATAAACATTTGGAATATTTATTTCAAGTCCTATTAATATGGATATTATTGCTTTTGTTACATGGATTTTTACCTTTTAACCAATGGTACGATAAAATGGATTTTTGTTGATTATTTTTTTCTTTAAAAATGAACCATCTAATAATGCATTTTCCTAGAATTCCATCTAATAAATATGTCAAACTTCAAGCCAAATATTTTTTGGTAATTTCAAACAATTTAATGGCGACAATATGTTTTGACTACCAATTAACTCCCACCAAAAAATTAATAACCAAAGCAAACACATCATGGATTCCTTTTGGCATTCAAAAATCAATTGTAAATTTTACCAAGGTTGATAGAACATATAATTTATTAATATTTTCCATTGAACATGATAATAAATATTATGAAAATTACCTTTTTGAACTTGGAAATGAATTCTTGGACACAGTTATTGAATGCTAGACACTTAAACCAAATGTTTTCCACAAACTACATAGGTAAATTGTTTTTCACAATCAAGAGACCAAGCTCTTTGAAAAGTTCTTTCTATTACACGTCATCCTTTATGAAAGAATATAAACATATTCTTTGTTATTGAATTGTTCACTTCCTCTTCAAATGTTTTTGCAACAATAACATGGTTTGCATCCACATTTTTTTTCAATGATGTTATTCTTTTTTCTTATAATATGAAATTAATCCCTTTTTTGTTTGCATTTTTAAATTTGATGTATCAAGCAAGGTTGTAAAAACCAATGTGATGTGTCATTTTCATGTTGGTTGTCACATCGGTGTTAGTTTGAATGCATTGGTTTTTGCAATGATCTCAACACATAGGTTAACATTTACATAGTAAATTTTTTGGAACATTTTTTATTCCTATTGTTTACCCATGGGCCATAATTAATGAACACGTATTTAATAACCTCATAACTAACACATGTCAAGATCATTTGCCACATGGAAAATATTGACAAAGTGATTTTTGGGTAGATAGGTCACCCCATGTCTAGATTGTGACCGAAATGATCCGTTTTCGATCGCAAGGTACATGACACCCTATTTAATTTGCAACTGAAATTGGACAAGTTTAGTCACAAGTTAAGCAAGTTTGGTTGTGAAATAAACAAGTCACCAAACTTGTCCATTTTCAATCACATTTAGTTGCAAGTCCTCAACTTAATTGCAATAGTGTGTTGTTTTCTAACAAAAAGGGGAATCAAAATTCAAAACATGTGTTGATTGTCTTTGAGGAAAGAAGAAGAGAGAAGAAAATGTGGTACCTTATAAGGTGCCATTCCCACCCATTAACCTCACTTTTCTCTTCAATGTGTGAGGACTGTCATTGTTTGAGCAATCATTATTTTACATTTAAAAGAAAGTGGTGGGTTTTTGGGGACTAATGAGGCCCAAATTCTTCAATTTTTTGACAATTTGTATCAGATTTCATTGATTTGGCCTCCTTAAAGTTCACCATATCACTCTCAATAATTTTTTAAATTTACATTATAACTAGTTGGTCCCTTTTGGGACTTGGAGTGGAGGTAATGCCCACCTCGACCACCTACTATACTTATGACAATGCCAAAAAATGGATAGCTATTGAATTCCTTTTATTGTCAATGTAATTAATGACTATCACAATAATTCAAGGGCTATTAAAGGAAGGTACCAAGAAAAAAAAATTATTGTGAAGGTGCTTGTGGCCACGTGGCACTCTGAAATTTCAAATTGCATTTTGAGCCTTTAGGCCTACCTCCACTTAATATATAAAATCAAACTGAAACCAAAACCTTTCCTATTAGGATTTTAAAATTAATAATAAACATATAATAATTAGAATAATTAGAATTTTAAAGACATGATGGCAAACTCAAAGGATGAACACAATGACCCAATATCATGAATGCAAGGGCTAAGGCCTCTTCCAAAGAAATGAGCAAAAGGTAAGAGGCATAATGCGAGTACAAGTTAGCCCAACCCACACATGGACGAAGTGGGTTTTTTTGGCCAACACTTCAAGGCTTCACATATGACAGCACCACTTGTCCAATCTTCTTCAACCCATATGGGCCAAAAGGGAGGTGGGTTTTGGGCACATGTGCCCACATGTACCATCTTCAATGCATCATTCCTTTCATGGTGCAATATATGTAGGCAATGTGTGTTGTGTCGAACATTATTCCATGGGCGATTTTATGCAATGTTCAACCTAGAACATTGCATGCCACTGCATTGGGAATATAATGTTGAAAATGCACCCAACTACAAAAGGAAGTGAGGGACCACCCTTGTATGGAAATAGCAACATGGTGTGCATGCGCTAAATTTTGTGATGACCTTTGTCAACTTCGAAAAAACACTACCATGCATGGTCATTATACCTTACTATGCCTTGTACCTAGACCCAAATGATGGATGCAAAAAAATTTCTTGCCAACTGGGAAAGGGATATTGGGATGGGATGTAAGAGCAATTCCATTTTAGAACATATCCAAACGACAATTGGTTCAACTTGCAAAAAGTTGTTTGTAGGAATGTTTTCAATATGGAAGAGTTGCTTAAGTTCTATGTGAATCAATTAAAGAGGACCTCCAATTCCATGGTTGACCTTTGTATGAAATAGTTCAAGATGTTTTGTTCAACCATATTGCCCCCATATGTTCTAGTTCCTCCAAGGGTTAACATAGGTCTATTGGTTACAAGAGATTTTAGCCAAAGATTTTGAAACCACAACTTGTAATTTCTCATGACAATTAGTTTTACAATGGGGGGAAGGTAATAGTAAGGGGAATGTGAATGAATGAATCACCATTAGAAGTAAACTCCCATTTAGAATAGGGTTGCAAGGTCCAACCACTCTATTAGGTGCCACACGTGCCCTCTTAGACCACTACTTTATTCTTAAAATCTTCTTTGAATCTTTTTAATACGTTTTTCAAAACAATATTAAAAATATTTGAAGTTTTTTTAATACTATTATGTTAAGGTGTATATTAAAAAATATCCAAAAATGTCTTTAAAAAATATTTTCAAATTGTTTTTTTAGTGTCAAAACCATTTTAAGTTGCGTTTATACAACTTTTAAGCAATGGTTACAAGAGGTTGAAAATCCATATAAGTATTTTTCATTCATTAGATTGATTCCAAATTTTTATGACATGTACATAATGTATTCACAATAAAATTTTATTAAAAAATATTTTATTTATTATTATTATTATTGTACAATCCAAAATTCAAAAATTAAAAAGTGGTTACGACTACTTTTGGTACATGTTAATATGACTGCACCTTGCACCTATATGGGTTTAGGGTTATTTGGTTGCCATTGCCCACATTATATGATTGTACATATCATTTTTTTATATGACCAATTTTTTGTTGTGTTGAGTTTCATTTTTTCCTATTGTTGATTTCCATATTTCTTTATGAAAAAATAAAGAATTGGAAATTCTCATTTGTATCCAAATTCATTATTTTATAATGAATTACACATACCCTTTTTCATGTATAATTTTCTTATATTCTAGGCACTTCATTTCTCATAAATGTAGTTTATTATTCTTCTAGTTTTGCACCTAGCCACCTTCATTGAACCAACCTCCCAAACTAGATAGGGGCCTTGGCCAAAAATTTAGTCACACCATGGACAAGAGCCACATCCAAAAGGACTTAGGTCTAGGATGCAATCAAAATTTGGTCGCAAGTTAGAAAAAGGCTTTAGTTGAAAGGACCCAAGTCCAAGTTAGGACCTAAATCTAGTTGCAAGTTAGACAAAGGCCATAGGGTGTAAGCAAGATATTTTGAACATACTTACTACCTTGTTTTCTACTTGAAAATACAAAAAAAACACTCTTTTAATCTTTTAACCTTTCTTTAGCATTTCAAAACAAATGAAACTTTTAGTTTTTTTCATGGGCATCTCTAGCCTACTTTTAGCTTCTCAAAGGAATTTGTGTCATATCATTTGGACTTGAAAAAATACCCAAAAGTATCCCCAACACTTACATCATTTTTTAGGGGTTGAAAATTATTTTAATTATGAAAAAAAACTCCATTAACCAAAAAAATTATATTAGAATGTTCATGACATCAATATTGAGGTGCTTAAAAAAAACCAAATACTTGCAAAAAACATTTTATCTACTTTCAAGTACTTGTAAATAGTTTTTAGAAAACATAATTTTACAATTTAGTTTTTTGAGTTCATGCAAACAAGAGTTAAAAAATAATGTACCCAAAAATAATATTAATATCCCCATAAAACCATCTATTGTATTCCTTTTATTTAAAGACCCTAGTATTTTTTGCTTACATTACTTTTTGTGTATACTTTACCATGTTTTCACCCCATAGTCAAAAGGACTTAGGTCTAGCTTATAACTGAATTTTAGTCACAATCTAGATAAGGGTTGTAATTAAAAAGACATGTGTCCAACCTAGGATCAAATTTTTCTCATAATTTAAATAGGAATCACATCTAGAAGGACCTAAATGCATCATTTGATCACATTTTGCTTATAATTTAAACATGGGTTGTAGCCAAAAGAACCTAGGTTTAATCACACTTTGGTCATAATTAAACAAGGGTCATAGCCAAAAGGATTTAAGTCCAACTTGTGATCGAATTTTAGTTGTAAGCTCAATAAGGGCTACAACCAAAAGGACCCAAGTCCAACGTGTGATTGAATTTTGGTTGAGTAAGTTGGACAAGGGTTACATAATCTATGGATGTGAATGTTAAAGGTGAGTCATGGATTATAATACCACAAATTGTTAAGCTTTAGTTCCATAGTTTTGCTTAATATCAATGATTTAAATCCTGATAAACCTCCAAGTAATAATTATCAATAGTTGAATTAACCTTTGGATATTTCAACGTAGAAGACTCTTTTATTTAAACTGATGCAAGGCTTAGTTAACTTTAGGACCTAGTAAACCTTTTTAAGTGCAATATCCTTTTACGTTGTAAAGAAAGGAAGGGGGATGTAGAATTAGATGTGATTTATTGATATATTGGGAATACAAACCCATAATTAACATAATCGCCATGACAATATTTAGTTAGTCTATAAAATAATCTTTAGGCACGAATGATGTACTTAAAAGATTCCTAGGATGCAATCCTAATACATCTTTATTTAGTCTTCACTTCTATTAGACTTTTAAATAAAATCAAAATCAAACTTAAGTATTAACATTTCCACCTGAGTGGCCTCAGGTGAATTACAACTTAGTAAACAACTTTAAGGGGATAGATCACAATTGCAAAAACTCCAGAATGCGACGAATGGTGTGAGCGAGGTATTCGGCTCGATGTTCCATGGAAAGGGGGTTGATTGGGCCTTGTAACCAACGATAATGGCCATCACCAGGAACCCAAGTTCGACAACAAAGATGAACATTGTCGTCTTCACATTAACACTCTTCAAACCGTTCTGGTGCGGCTCCATAAGCAGGAACAAATTCTAAATAGATTATTAAGGCATGTGGGTTAGGAGAGAATTGATGATCCCATGCCGAACGATTGACTTGAATGCGCACCACTTTTTTGGATGGTTCTTCTTTGCATGACCGTTGAGAGACATTCATAACAAGCGGTGCTTCTTCAAGCCCTTCCTTTTCTACTAGTGAAATTGGAGGATTCAAGGGCGTAACGACATCATCCGCCATGACTAAATTCTCACCTGCATTAACAAAAACCAAGAGGGTAATAAAAACAATGGGGTACTTGCATTCAAAAGGGGTTGAGGCTTTTTATTTAACAAATTAAGGTAGGCGTAAGGTGTGGGAGTGACGGCGAAACCTCATGAAAACTAGAACATCCTAGATCTAATGGATTCATCGAACCCTAATTTTGACAGTGGATCTAGAAGTATGTAAGGGTTTTTGGTGATGCAAATTTTAATTCCAATTTACTATGTATTACATAGTTAATTAGTGCATGGAAAAATAAATAAATAAGGGATATCAAAAGAGTAAATTGTACGTGAGGATGTTACTTAAACTATGAAATTGATTTAGTTAAGTAAGGACTCAAGGATGTTTATTTGTTACTACCGATAAATTGTCATAGTAGTTAGTTACTTGAAATAATTAGGATGAAGAAGTAGGATGTGAAGGTCAATGAACGGAAAAGATAAGGATCAAGTTCAAGAACCTCATCAAGATATCCAAGATAAGGGGAAGGATGAGTCATGAAGATTGTCATCCTATTTGATTGGAGGATGGAATATTTTTTGTGTTTCATTGGGCCTAAGAATTTTCATCTTAAAATCAATTGGAGGGCAAATCATTCTCAATTCTCATTGGTTCTTAAAGGATGAGGAGGCCATTGATTGGATGGGAAGATTTTGAAGCTTCCATTGAACAAAGGGAACAAGCTCAAGGAAAGGTCATGGAGATTTACCAAGGGAGAGAGAAGTATCTTGTGTTGGGGGAAGGGGAAAGGAAAAGAAGGAATGTGTGAGGAAAAGATTAATTCTTATGTGTGGAAAGGTGTTGTTCATGAAAAATGTGTGTGCAAGAAATAAGCATGGAAGGATTTCTATGACAAAGCCTCTGGAGTTTTATTTCAAATAGTTGTTCCTCCCAAATCCATTCTTGGATTTGGGTCAAACGTAAAATAGTTCTTGTTTAGGAGGTGTAGAAGGTTCTCTCCAAATTTCAGCATCATCGGATTTGCTGTAAGGGAGTTACACTTGTCGGGGGTAAAAGGTGTTTATAGTGGAGTTTATGGAAGGATTTCCATGACAAGACCTCTAGAGTTTTATTTCAAATAGTTGTTCCTCCCAAATCCACCATTGAATTTGTGTCAAACTTAAAATAGTTCTTGTTTAGGAGATGTAGAAGGTTTTCTCCAAATTTCAGCATCATCGGGTTTGTTGTTAAGGAGCTACACTTGCCGTGAGTAGAGGGTGTTTATAGTGGAGTTCATGGAAGGATTTCCATGATTAGGCCTCTGGAATTTTATTTCAAATAGTTGTTCCTCCCAAATCCACCGTTGGATTTGTGTCAACCTTAAACAATTCTTGTTTAGGAGGTGTAGAAGGTTTTCTCCAAATTTTAGCATCATCGAGGTTGCTGTAAGGGAGCTACACTTGCCGGAAATAGAAGGGGTTGAAATTGTCTATTTTTTTCCTCAATCTAAGCAAAGTGATTTTTAGTCCCAAGGCTTAACTCTTGATCAAAATAAATAAATAAATAAAAACCTATAAGATTTTGTAACATGGTTCCTTTTTAAATTAGCCCTTTTCAAAAATCCAATGCATGTTAGATTAAGAGGTTGTATATAAATTTTATGACAAATGGAACAAAAGGAGTTCAACCATCAAGGTGACATTGAATGAACATCAACATAATGCCCCTTCACATTCCATCATGGTGAGTTATGATTCTCCCACAATGTCTTTGTATCTTTCAAGTGAACAGAACACATTAGATTCTTAGTGAATTTCATTGCATTACATTGAACCACCTTACTTGTTAGATTACAACTACATAGTAATTCCACTTCCAAGCGGGTTTTGTGAATGCATATCTTCATGTTGAAAGTGTGCAAGAATTCCTCACAATGTCTATGGTATCACTATAAGATAAAGTGGGCAAATGTGTGTTGTCACCATAAAGTAGAAGGGGGTTGAGTTTATTAGGATTGAATAGAGGATAATTTGAATTAGTTTTCATGGCAAGAAACTAGGAATGACATTGGAGGAGTTCTAAATTTGGAAGATCATTTTTTTAGTAATTTTTAAAATTTGTTCAAGTTAGAGTAAAAAGAAAATACTTGATGGAGAAAAAAAATTTAAAAATTATGTTGTACTTTATTTTGATTTGATTATGTTTTAAAATTTAGATATGGATTCTAGAAATTTTTTGTTCGTTTAATTTTTTAATTTTTTATAGTGTGTTGTTATTATAAAATTTGAATGTTTAAATAATGATTTGTTCAAGTACATAATCAAAGATTAGAATAGTAGAAGAAGTTTAACACTTAGCATTTGGTGACCATCCTTGAAAATGAATTGGGGCAGAAAATTCAAAATTCTATGGATTGATTTTGCTTTTAGTTGTTTTTTTTATAAGCACAAAAAGGTTATTATGTGAAATTTTTGTTTTCTCTAGTTTTATAGATTTAGAATTGGTTAAAAAGTTATTAGAATTTCAAATATGAACGTAATAACTATTGTAAATATTTAAATATGTAACAATGTTTTTACCAAGAAGAGCAATGGAATGGGGACGAACATGAGTTGCATGGTGACCCAAAGTATATAGGGATAATTAGACCAAGTTACAATTTGATAGAATGAAAAAGAAAACATAATAAAAATGGGACCACAATTGTTGAGGAGGTAGCACAATTTCACACTCTAAAAAGAATATAGTATATTATGTAAAAAACACCCATGACAAAAGAATGGTTTGTAGGGTACAAGATGATGTTTACAACAATTATGGAACCTGGAAAAGCATTTATTGGTAGAGCAATGAGGTGACCCAATATCCAAAAGAAGTTATCGTTGAAGGTACTACCTTTGAAAGTTGAACCAAAAGGATGGAAAAACAATGCAATCAAGGTTACTCGTGTAAATATGCAACAAAATGTACAAGAAAAAAAAGAAATGAATCTATCATTTTGAAAACAAATATGAAGAGGTACTACATGTCCATGAGGAGGTGCAAAAACGGTGAGATAAGATCAATAGATAGAGGTTTTGCTTGGCAATCTGGTTCACTTTAATACCATCACCCCCTAACAAGTGAAAAGAAAACTTGTACAATGACGAAGTTGAATAGGTGATATTGTAATATGTCGATTTTATATTTTAAACAAAGGAATAAGCTTTTGTAATTGAAGCAATGTACCAAGGCCAAAATATGGTTGGGGTGCCAAAAAGGATCATTTCCTTTTGTATCCAATGGACCCCCTCATTTAAAACATGTTGTTGTAACTTAATGGCACATTCATATTGAAAGTTTGATTTTCTTCATGGATAGATACAATATTAAAGTATTATTTTATGCTTAGCATGTCAAATTTGAATAAGTTTTAGGATTCCTACCAAGTCCTGGAAAAAAATCTAGGACTTTGTCTACTAAGAAAAAATAAAATTCAAAGACTCATAAGGAATGTTTAAGCAAATTTTTTGGCCCAAGATTCATACCATAAACACCTTGGGTACTAATGTACATAAAATGTATGAGTGTGACAAAAACCAAGTGCCCTATTAAAATGTAAAAAACTTTAAAATGTTGGGTAATTGATAAAACATGGCCCACATTGGATAAAATTTACTATTGTTACTCTCATAAGTGAAAATAATAGATATTCTAAATGCCTATACAATTTGGAACAAAATTATTTCATTTGACATGAGAAAAAAACGGGAAATCAAAGACAAGTCATAGAAAAAATGAAGAAAAAGGTGAATTTAAGTCCTTAGGAGTGAGTCTTTAGTGTTCCTAAGGGGGTACCCCAATCGTGCTTTGATCCACTAATCAAGGATGGAGATAAGAATTAAGTATAACATCCACCAATAATAGTAACCAATGCATGAATTAATGCAACAACCAATATCAATGTCTTGCAAAACAATGAATTCAAGGTTAGGTAAAGTCGGCAAAACATGCTACTTGGAAAATGAGTATGAACTTGAAGTTTTTGGGACATGTCAAGTGGTTGTTTATGCTTGCTTCATATTCTACAACACATCATATTTTGCAACCCCTAAATGAATTAGGTATAGAGGAACCACATCTTTCAAAAGTGAATGACTTATAAACTTGTCAAAAACCTTATGTTAGATTTCAAGATGAACATTTTTTAAGTGACTAATAATGAACAAAACCATAAATGTCTTACAACATTTGCAAAAAAAAATTGTGATTTTCAACCATTGGAATCTAGGATGTGTGCAGCTAAACTTGACCTAACACAATGATCTAACCATTACTAGAATTGCAAGTTTTTCAAACTGGGTTTTCAAACCAAAAAATACCCCAAAATGACAACGGTAAAAAAACCCCTTAGTTTTTTAGGACAAATCAATTTTAACAAGTTTAAGATGATTGGGACGGTTTTTTTTACCAACCTTAGGTTGGTGCTTTTGACCAAGTTTTTTGACCAATAATCTTTTTGACCCATGGTCAAATTTGACACATTGTAAGGTTATTTTAATGTCCCATGTGTCATCATGTGATACAAACATTATTGGTCAAATCTTGGTTTACCACATGGCATACGACCATAAGGCCGCCACATGGCATATGGCCATAGGGTTTGCCATGTGGCATATGGCCATCACATTTTCCATGTGGCATATGGTTATAACATTTGCCATGTGGCCTACCACGTGTATCTACCTACCTACCTACTTTCCTACAATCTACATACCTACATATAGGTTGAACAAATCTACCTACTTACCTATGTAGGTACCTAGCTAGTTGAACCTGCCAACTTAAGTAGGTAGGACCTAGCTACCAACCTAGGTAAATAGGGGAACTTCCAACTATGTTGGTAAACAATGTGAAGGATGTTTCAACTAATGGGTCATTTTTGAAATATTCTTGGCATCTAAGGTTCTTTAGTTGGCACATAGTCAAGACATTTACTAATGTTCAACTATTTTTGTTGATAAAATGTACTAGAGGATGGAGGAAATACAGTCATATTTGCAACTATTTCTTTCAATTAGGTTAAACACTAATAGGCAACTTTAATTTTATACATATAATATTGTAACATTTATTTAAAATTATGATGACATTAAATTACATGTAAATTCTATTTGTATAAATGAATGGTTTTTTTTTGTGCATATAAATATTAAAATTTAATTTCAAAATAAAGTTTAGGAAAATTTTAATTATATATTAATATTAATGTTTCTGTTCAATACACATATAATTTATTATTTTTATGTAGATCATTACAACATATCAAATAATGATACATAATTAATAATATTGTGCAACTATAATGCTTATTCATTTTTATACACATGATATCTTAATATTTGTTTAAAATTATGATAGAAACTCATTTAACACTAATGTACCTTATGTCATTGGCCAAGTTTGAATGCATTCAATTGAGTTTTCCTTCCAAACCTTTTTTTGTAATTTGTTTGAATTTCCAACAACAATACATACTCACAAAAAATTCAATAATATTATTCACATTTTAGGTCTCTACAAAATCAACTTTATTAAATCAAACTTGGTGAGGGCTTTCCAACAATACCAAGAACGCCCCCAAATTCCAATATAATTTTCAATCTTCATTTTACAAAAAATTCAATGAAAAAATGATTCAATAATCAATAGATTCCACACTGTAGCTCCAAACATTTTAAACCAAGTTGTTGCACCTCTATTCATTGAGAAGTTTTTGATGATAAGTTCCATAACATAACCTAAGACACCATGGTTTGGGAGATAACACGATGAAAAAATAAAACAAACTACCTTCCTTCATGGATAGAAGTAACATGTGTTGTTGGCCCCAAGTGTGAACACACTCAATTCATTTTCCTTTCTAAACCTAATTTGTTGTAATTTGTTTGAATTTCAACAACAAAATTCATTCAAAATTCAATATTGTCCACACTTTAAGCATGAAAATTATGAAATAAATTTTATACAATCTAACTCGATGAATAGTTTCCAACAACACCAAATACACCTTTGGATTCGAATAAAATTTGTATTTATGATTTTATTAATGTTTATTCAAAAAATGGTTCAATAATCAATAACCTTTACATTGTAGCTCCAAAAAATTTCAACCCAAGTTAGTGCACCCCTATTCAATGTTAGGTTTTCAAAGATATCAATAGCATTATATGAAATAATTTGGTTTAGGAAATTTCAACATGATAGAATGAAACAAAACAAATTATCTACCTTCATTAATAAATTATTTGTAAATTATCTTTGTATAAAATGAATGGTTATGTATGATGCAAATTTTTTTGTGCATACAAATATTAAAATTTAATTGAAGGAAATTTAATGAAATTCTGAAATATAAATTTGTAATAATGTGCATGTTCAATACACCTAATTATTATTTATATGTAATTGAATTTTAGTTTACAACATATCAAATAATGATACATAATTAATATTTTTTGTGAAACTCTAATGTTTATTAATTTTTATAGAAATGATATCTCAATATTTGCTTTGGATTGCAATAAAATTCATTAAACATTAAATTACACGTTATTTGTGCAAATGAATGTTTATGTATGATGCAAAAAACATTTGTGCATATAAATATTAAAATTTAATTTCAAAATAAAATTCAAGTAAAATTTGAAATATGAGTATGTAATAATTTATGTTCAATATATGTAATTTATTATTTCTTTGTAAATCAAATGTTAATTTACAAAAAATCAAGTAATGATACATAATTCATAATTTTGTGGAACTTTAACATTTGTTTTTATTTTTATATGTATGATGTTTTTATATATATTTAAAATTACAATAAAGATTCATTAATTATTAAGGTACATGTAAATGTTTTTTGTATACATGAATGATTACATGTATGATGACTTTTGTTTTGCATATAAATATTACACTTTAATTTGAAAATAAATTGTAAGGAAATTATGAAATTTAAGTCAACTTAATAATGTGTATGTTCAAATGCATAACTTATTATTTCCATGTGAATTTACTTTTACTTTACAACATATCAAGTAATGATACTTAATCAATATCTTTTTGGAATATGTTCAACACATGTGTAATTTATTATTTCCATGTAGATTCAATTTTAGTTTACAACATATCCTGTAATGATACATAATTGATTTTTTTGGAATTTTAATTTTTGCTATTAGTTCCAAAAATGTTTTCATTTTATTATATTTATTTATTTATTTATTTATTTATTTATGATTAAATTATAATAATGTTTAGAATGACATGTAAAGATACTTAATAAATTATCATATAATTTCAGAAATTATTTTTATTTAACACCACTATACTATAAAATAAATTTTCTTATTTAATATTTATTATACTAGGTCATTTAATATTTCCAACAAGTTAGATAAAAATAAAAATAAAAATAGTTAAATAACTAGCCTAATTTAACTACTAGCTACAATATTATTATTATTATTTTGTTGTAATTGTAGTCAATTATTAATTATCACAACACTAAAATAATTATAATAATTAAAATTCATTTAAAATTTATTATTGAATATTTATTTTAGTTAAGTCTTTGTTTTATGAAACGTTAATAAAAATTTATAATGAATTTGGAATTTTAAAAATATTCAATGATAATCAATTATTTAATAGATAAATACATTTAATTACTATTTTTAAAAATAATCACCATATTATTTAATAAATTATGATAATATGTTTGATTTTTTAATTATACAACTATACAATTAAAATAGTTGATGAATAATTATTATAAGTAATTAAGGTAATTAATTAGACCTAGGCCTAACTAAGCTTAAACTAATCTGTACAACTATTTGAATTGCAATTAGGTTGTAATTGGGTTACAATTAAGGTAGACAACCTAACACCAAATGATACTCTATCACTAAACATTTTCAAGTTTTTTTTCATTTCAAAACCAAATTGAACATTTTTCATGTCATTGGAAGCACAAAACAAAGAGCTACAAATGTTTTTTAAACCTCAAAAGCAAAGGAACAAAACAAACACATAGGAAAAGAAAGAGTGATATTTTGTCTCTAGACCCCCCTTATTTCTAGCAATTATATCTTTATCATTTCTCATTCAATTTGAACGATTTCAAAGGCTACATATGTGCTATCTCAAAATCTACAAAATTTGTTTAAAGTGAAAAGTAAAAAAGACAATAGTTGAAGAGTTTAAGCTTCAAAATCATACTAAAAACTTATGAAAAAAACCAAACACAACCCCCTTCACTTTGAAAGGCATATCTTTTTCATTTTCGATTAAATTGTAGCATTTTTTACAGATTTGGATATGCAAGGTGGAGGTAATATCTACAAATTAGTTTCATAAGTTAGTAATTTGATCATTTATAGTTAATATTTAAGAATTACCAATTATTTAATAATTTATTTTGTTAAATAGTTAATTAAAAACCTAATTATTTTTTATTTTATTAATTGATCACTAGAATTTCAAAAGGTTTATTTTTAAAAGTAAAAATACCAGTTTTATTCAAAATAGTTTAATAAATAGAAATTTATGATATTTTATAAGTAATTGCCAAATAATTAGATACATTAAAAAAATTTAATGAATAATTTGTGAATTGATTAATTAAATCATTATTAAATAATTATTTCTAGAAATACTAAGTACTTATTAAATACCTAGTACCTACTTAGCTTCTCACCTAATTAATAGTTAGGTATTTAGTTACTATATATTTAAAATACTAAATAACTAGATCTTTAATAAGTAGTAGGTAACTATTAATTAGGTAGGTAGCCACTAAGGTTGATGTTTAGTTAATTACTAAATACCTACCTGCTAGTTACTAACTAACAATAAAAGTACCTAGCTACATAGTTAGTACCTACCTCTAGGTACCGACTAGCTATTACTTAATATGTATTTTCTAGCTATTACTAGCTATTAAGTTTCTAGGTTACCCTAGGTGCATACCTTAGGTGCCACATTAAACATTTAATTAACCTTAGGTGGTTAGCCCTAGTTTAGCCAAACTTAGGCACCATGTATGCTAAATTAATTAATAGGTTAGCTACTAATTATTCCCCTAAGTTAGGATCATATAATAATATTATTAATCATTATAATTATTATAACTATAAAAATGTAATTAACCTAGCTTAAAACTAATTACAATAATATTTGAGAATTAAAATTATTACCTACTATTAGTTATTATAAACTATTAATAAGGTTAAATATTAATAATTATATACTTACTCTCTTTTCCTTTTTTTTGTTTTTGGATCCGTACAATTTTATTGATGACGGTGGATGACAAAGGGTGTTGAGATAGTCGTCAAGAGGTTTGTCATCATGCTCTAGGAGATTACAATTTTTTAACATAAAAGAAAAACATTTTTCTTAAAATAATCTCCTCCCCCCCACCCTTTGCTCCGTGTTGTGAATCCAACAATGCACATATGGATATGTGCAATATACTACTTACCTACTATGTACTTATAAGTACCATACTAGGTACTTACTAAATACCTAGTACTTACCTAACTACTTACTTAGGTAATAGTTGTCTACTAACTAGGTATTTAGTTAATTAGTACTTAGAGTACAAGGTAGTTAAGTACTTACTTAGTAAGTAACTAGGATTCAAGGTTAAGGTTTAGTTTAGTTTGCTACTAGGTACCTACCTACCTACTAATTACTAACGAGCTAGGTAATTAGAACCTACCTTTAGGTATCTACTAACTATTACCTAATAGGTACTTACCTAATACATATTAGGTACCCACATAATAGGTATGTTCTAACTATTATTAGCTAAATTAAATCTCTAAGCTACCTATGTTAAATATTAAATAGGTATTAGGTGGTCTAAGCGTAAGTGCCATTGTATTTAGCTATAAGCCCAACTTCGGTGCCACATACATTATGTTAGTTAGTAGGTTAGTAGCTATTAAACCCCTAGGTTACTTTTGTTAGGTTTTAGATAGGTACTAGATGGTCTAGGCCTAGGTGCTACCTTGTTTAACTTTAGCCCAACCTAAGTGCCACATATGCTACATCAATTAGTAGGTTAGGTTAATTGATAAGTTTAGTAAGTTAGGTTAATTGGTAGTAAACTAGGCTAGGTAAGTAGTTAGGTACTAGTTAAGTAACTAGGTTACTAAGTGTTAGTAGGTCATTGTGATTAATTTGCAATTGGGTTACAACTAGTTAAGTTGTAAATTGGTTACAATTAAGGTAGATTTGCCCATCACTAATTGGCGGCATGTACCAAACATTTATTCATATATTTTTCATCTCTTTTTCATTTTGAGTGATTTAACACTTTATGAGATCACTAAATTAAGCTCTACAATTCGCGTTTGAACTACATAGACAAAGGAGTAATGAAGAAAGAGCTAGAAGAAAAATAATACAAAACACGTTTTTTTCAAGATACAAAATGCATTTTTTTCTTTTAGACCCCTTCAACTTTCAAAGCTCATATCTTTCTCATTTCTTACTCAATTTTAGCAATTTGAAGTGTTATGGGAGTGCCACCTTACATTCTATAAATTAGTTTGGAACTCTAAAAGAAATAGAGCAATGTCCTAGAATTGTTTTGAATGTTCAAGAATAGGCTTCCAAGTGTCAAAGCACTGATTTGGCAGTGGATGAAGTTCATACAATGGGAAATTATAGTCAAAAATAACTTTTAACTATAATGGTGGAATCATTTCCAATTAAAATTGTCAAAAGTGGCTATTGTTGTGGTGTTGACACATGGTCATCACTTTTGACTGCAATTTCATTTTTGATTCTTGTGGTAAACAATTGAAAAAAATAGATTGCAATTGAAAAAATAAATTGTAAGACATGTCATTTTCAACTATAATTGTAAATTGGAAACATAGTCGAAAAAAGGGGGGTTTCCTAATAGTGTGATGATGCTCTTGACAACTTTCTTAGCCAAACCCATGTTCAAAGTCAATAAACCATTGTTCATCTTAGAACAAACCATGGATGTGATGTGGCAAAATATTCCTTGGCTTGTCAAATAAGATTTTACCATGTCATGGAATATTATGTGACATGGTAGAATATTTTGCCACATCACTTAATAATATCCACGTGGTAGAAGAATATATTAATAATATTCCATGACATGGCATGGAATATGCTTTAAGATTTTATTCTTGCCCACCAAGTAAGCTCACCTACTCATGTTCATTTGCTCATTCACTCGCCCGCTAATGTCATTGGATGGTTATGAGCCTCCTTGCCTCCTGCACGACCTACCATAGTTTGAAGTAGTTGATGCATCAACTTTTTGATCATTCGCTTAAACCGTCACCAAGCAAGCATGTCACTTTCCATCCTTTTCTTCCTCCTAGTGTCCTGACCAAACAATTCAAGCAAGGTCTTATTTATTATGTCTCCTTCTTGCTCTTGGTCCATCTCAATTGCATAATTCAACAAAATAAGCCAACTTAGATAAAATATACTTATTTGTTGATTTCTAATTAAGGTAAACTCATGAATAAAGTCGTAAAGTCCACCAAAAAGTTCCAATCTTGGAAATTTTTTAACCTAATAGGATGCTTTTATGATTTTTGTTTTCCACAACATGTTCAACTCCTCTCTCAAAATACCCTAGTCCCAGCTTATTGTTTGCAAACACACTTGAAATCCACACAAAATAATGGCTCCAAATGATTGCAACGATTTCCAACCTATAGTTATAAAACATAGGTGCTTGAACTAGGTGTCCAATTGCCATTCTATTGACATGTTCATAAAGTGAACCCAATGGGTCCACAATTCCTTGCAAATAATCAAATGTTCAATTGGATAGCTATCGAAAACCCTAAACCACATGAACCCTAAATCTACAAATCTTCTTCTATATCCATGGCTAGATCTTGCACCTAAACTTCAACCTTCAAGCATCCATGTGATCAAGCTACATGACCTTTTAACACTTCTAAATGGACTTTTATAGCATTTCACCAAATGTCAAACAAAACAAAATTTCTTACATGAACTTTTTAAATGAGTTAAAACAGACTCCTAACAAGAAATCAACTACTAAACATATTAGCTCCACAGTTTTCATGGGCATTTGAATATAGGTCTACATTGCAGGAATTTGGTAGAAACCCTAAACCCTAAACAATTCCTTGTTTTAACAAAACTATAAAACAACTCCTAGTTTTAACAAAATTGTAGTGTTTATGGTTAGGAATTCATGTTTTCACCACATACACAAAACTCATTGAAAATCCCAATGGCCAAAGGAGAAAGACCCTTAAGATAATATTGCATAGCTTGCATTTTATACATAACAACAAACAACTGACCCATAAAGATGTATGTTGCAAACCTACAAGGTTGGATGATATAGACTTGAAATAATAATTGTGTGTTGGAGGTAATTCAAGAATGCAAACTCATCATTCGCAGAGGGAACTTCATTTGAACCATTGCCTGAATTTCAACTCTCACCTTCAACTCCTAGCAAATGTTTTTATATTGGTGGCAAACTCTTAAACACATTGGACTTCGAAATTCAAATGTGAAGATGAATCATAACTTTATCCCAACACCTTAGCTTCTAGAAATGTTGATGAACATCCACATGTTTGGGAACAACATGTTCCATCCAAATGGAAAGGTTCTTGTGTGGGCACAAACCATTTTCATCAATCGTTTTCATTAAACGATCTTAATGGGTGAACTTATTTTTTTGGGGGATTTTTCATAACCTACAAACATATTATGATGAGGTGAATCCAACATGGGATGTTTTTGGAAAAAAATATAGACAATTCAACATTCCTATTCAATAGTGCATTCCTATATATTGTTGGAATTAAACAGTGGTAGTTGCCATTTAGGGCTAATTAATGTTGGAGATCTTGCCCAATGCACAATTTCAAAATAACACCATGGTGTGGCATAACATCCACTATTTGGGGGAGAAATTCATCAATTTTCAAACAACCTATATAAAAACCTTTCCTTGGGAGAAAGACAAACTCAATTGCCTTGGAGAAAATAAGTTCCAAAATTAGGGAAGGGCTTAGAGTGAGTTCATACTACACAACAATTAGAACAAGTTCATTCATTATGCAATGTCAGCCATGTGCAATAGTTTGCCACATGTCGGCCATGTAATTTCCACGTCATCCATGCCACATCATGGGATTGCCACGCAGTGTCCATGTCATGTTTTCCATGTCTTCGACCTACCACATGTGTGTCAAGTCGGTGCCATGTTAACGCCATGTCACTCATGCCAAGTCATCAATCTGCCACATCATTGTTCCATGTTGGCAAGTAATATCAATTATTCAAAAATGTGGGATTGTGCACACCCCACACCCCCAAATTCCCACATTCCTTGATTTCCCAATTCTGGTATGTGCCTTGGACAATGTCATTGGGTTTTCTTGCATATTATTAAGATGAATTAAAGATTTGATTTAAGTCCTGGACATAATATTGTATTGTAACATATTATTATTTTAAGGGCAATAATTTTCTAATTAATGGTCAAATATTGTTTGTGGAGTATAATTACAAAGTTGTCAATGTATAATATATTAAACTTTGGCTTACCAAATTGAAGATGAATAGTTGAATTGTACATTTATGTGGCACCATTAATATGGGATTATGGACCATGGACATAAGTGCCTAATTGGTGACAATGATTGTATTATGGTCAAACTTCAAAGACATTGACTAATTAGTATCACTTAAGTAGAATTAGACACTCACTTGTCCACAACCACTTGGTAGACCACCTAATGATATTGACACATTTCACCAAAACACCAATGTGGTTGGAATGCTCAGTGGTTGGAACCACATGATGCCCTAGATGTCAATTGACATTTGCCAAAACACCATGGTTGGAATGGTTAGTGGTTGGAACTAGTTTTGGCTAGGTATATGTTTTTGGATTGGGTTCAAGTCTAGATCTAAATCAAGTTCTAAGATCTGGACTCAATGGTTCAACCTCAAGCAAGAACCGCCCCTAGAGCCGACCCGGTCTAAAAAGATTCTTCAAGAACCGGACCCAAACCCGACTTGACAAAACACACTTCCAACAAGACCCAACCTTGGATTTGAGCCATGGGTTTTATTAATTTTTGGTTAGGTTTGGGTCAGAGGTCTAATCATAGGGGCTAGGGTCCAAGTCTAGCCTAGGTGTATTATTGTCCTAGGTGTATTACTACAAGATAATAATAATTTTTTAGCTACATGATCTCAACATTCATTATTATGGGTTCCTTTTGACTAGTTGGATTGGATTCCTTTTGTGGCAAAGACACCAAAAAGTGATGTTGTTAAGTGCCAACAAGGATGTTGTAATGAATTGGGTAGTGGCAATGGTGGAATGATGTTAAATGCCAACAAGGGTGTTGTTTTGATTATTGGGCAAAGAAAACATGGATTTTAGAATTATACAATCATTTCAATAATGTAGGAGATGCAATTTAAACTATAAACATGAACCATGTATGAGGTGTTTCTTTAACTTCTCACACCTAGACCCGCCTTTGAACTAGACTGAAGGGTTTGAAAAAATGAAAACCTGTCAAACTCGAAACCGTCATTTTCAAAAAATGAATCCAGATTTGAAATTGATGGGTTTTATTTTTTAAACATATTCCTGAAAATTAGAACCAACGTGTTAAAGGAGTAGTTACTTGTGGTAATTATTAATTAGTATATTTCTATTCACTTAGTTACTATTTTAAGAATTATTAACTAGATTACATAGTTTTTATCACCATTTGAATTTAAATAAAACATAGGACTATTTTTTGTGGAGGAATATTTTGGGAGAAGAAGAGATGAATACCATTGTATCATTGTTAAACATGGAGTTTTAATGGAGTATGAGAGAAATATACTTTGATTTTTGGAAAAACTTTGTTTCCATAGTTAGAATTTATTGTTTAATGTTTTTATAATACTTTCATTCTTGGATTTTAATTTAGAAACTAATTCTAAGTAGATTTGTATGAGCAGACATTCTTAGTATTAGTTTTATTGCATTTTAGTCCAAATTTTAAACTAGAATGTAGGATTAGAAATTTTTTTTTTACCATTTGGCGACCATCCCAGGGTTTGAATTCAGAGGAATTTTAGAATGTTGTTTATGTCTTATTGTTGAAATTTTTGTTTCTATAAATAGATAGTGAATTTCAATTTCATTTTCTACATTTTTTTTCAAATCTTGATCATAGTTTTTTGTTCAGGAAGTAGATCTAAGCAGAATAACTTATTGTGAAGATTTTGTTAGAATGAAAAAGTTTGTTCAGATTTGAATTAAGATGTGGAAAGATGGAAAATAGAATTGTAACTAGAAGTTTGAAGAGACAATTAGATCAAGTTATATTACATGAATAAGTGGAAAATGGCATTGCCATTAACAACAGTGCAGATAAAGTAAATCAACGGTTTGAAACACCTAAACAAGTTTTTTAGATAGAACAAAGACATTCATGGACAGAACAAAGACCTACGAACCACATAACACTTTAGGCAACATCGATTATTCTCATGAAGTGTAAACTGGTGAAGCACAAATTAAGGCACACCAATAGTTTGTTGTAATCTTCTAGGAATGAAGAACGTTAAATTGAAAATGCATACTCATAAGTTGAGTTTAGATGAAGGAGTCGAGAATCTAAACTTCAACAAAAAGTTATGCTAGAATCAAAAGATTTAATGCAGTAACATACTTCTAATGTTCTGATTCAAGAAAAAGAACAAAAACTTAACAAGTTAGAAAGGGAGGAAGTAGTACCAAGGTACAAATCTATTTCACCTCCTTATTATCGAGACAATCAAAATAATGAAAAGTTTGAACAAAGAGCTTAGAATTTTGAACCTTCGTTTCATTTTGTCGTTGAACAGGAAACCATAATTTAGGGTATCAAAATGTCCAAAGGAGTTAAGCCGATACATGTAATTAGACAAGAAATTGTAATTTTACGAAGAACAAAACTAATGGTGGCAGAAGGTGTTTTTGTGGCGATAAGAGTGAAATATAGTGAACCCAAATTTAATTAGCAGAATGGAAGCATAGTTAGAGGATTTCCAAGGGATTGGAGTAGAGGGATTCATAGTGTGAAAGAGTTCCAAGACCAAATTCTCCACATTGCACATATTGCCATTAGATTGGACATTAGATCAATGAATGTCCATTTATTGAAGATAATGTGGGGCTAGGATTTGTTGAGCATTTCCAAAATTTGAATTCAAAACCTACGAGAGTAGGGAATCATGGACATATTAAGTTAGAGGATCTGTACAATGAGAGGGTCAAAATTCTTGATACACTTAAAAAATAGATATGGAGAGAAAATAGAGTGGAAATGAAAGCTCATATTATGTTAGATGTAGTACCTATTTTTGTAGCTCATATACCAAGTCTATTACATCAAAACAATATTGGAGTTACTTATGTAAGAATTTCAAATTTCAGAATGGAACCAGTAAGATCTATGCCATTATATTCTATGGCAATGCCCTAGTCTATAATTATAATTATTGAAACTTTGTTTATATTAACACTAGTCCATATTGTTGATGGTGTCTTATCCAGACCACAAACTCTAATGAAACAAAAATTGTGAGTTTGCATGAAGATATACCCAGAGAGGTGAACAAAATTTTTGCTAGTCAACCATTAGATCCAGGAGGAGACGGCTTAGATCCACTAAGACCTCTAGGATATTCTGGATTGCCAATGGGGAATCCAGGTACGCCACCATTACCACTAAACAGACCTTATCGTTGGCCACTTAACTATCCTAAGTATGTCAAGGATTTTGACCCAGATGCTCATGTCAAAGTATTTAAAGTTGGCATTAGAGCAAATAGTGAAACAAATGATGCAAAAATTGTTAATTTGTTTAGTTTTACATTCAAAGATATTGTGCATAACAATTATATGGGACATTACCCAGATTATACTTTTGTAGGATTGCAAATGGCTTTTTGTAAAAGGTATAAAAAAGTTCAAAATGATGAACAAGTTTACTTGCAATTGAAAAATATGAAGCAAGAGAAGAATGAAAAAGTGGAAGTCTATTATGAAAGATTATTGAAGTTGGCCAATAGTCTTAAATATAAGACAATAGACAATTCTTTAATTATTATTTTTAGATCTTGATTACAACCATATTTGTGTGCAACAATAGTAGGTATGAAGGGAAAAACTTTACAGCAACATAAGGAAGCAACTTTGTTTTGTGAAGAAGGAATTTTTGAAGTAGAGGCCATAAGCAATCTTTCAATACCACAAAATAGCAAGATAGTATTAATTCAGAAACCTTCGATAGTCCCAGAAAAAACAAGAATGTACTATACAAATTGTCACAGGACAAATCATAACGTTGAAACCTATAGAATCAAAAGAAAGGAAGACCTTGTTCATGTAGTCTCTGAAATTACTACTCAACAACTTAAAGTACAGAGGCTTGTGAGGTATTCTTGTCATATTTGTGGTGACACTAGACATAAGATCATAGATTGTCCTAAGTAGAATTATATGTAGAATATGCTTAAGAACAAAGGAGTGAAGCCAACATATAAACAAGCCGTGGTAGAACCCAAGGTTTCAAATCCTTCAATCCATATGGTGGATGAGAATATGGCCATCACCAAGAGCAAGGTTATTGAAGAACAATTGTTTAAGGACAGAAAGCCAATTAAAAAAAAGTCTATTGCTGATTGGGAAAAGGAGCAAAAACTACAACAATCTTTTGTCAAGACTATACAAGAAATACAAGTAGAAGACCCACCACAAAATCTCATTCCAAAGGAGAAAGCACAATGGAATACAAGTTGGGCAGGATTGCCAGAATTTGAGGTGTCCATAGAACCAATTGTATCACAAAATTTGTTTGCAAATCCTATCAACAAAGTTATGTCTATGGAACAAATATTCCAAGATATCAGTAGAAAAAATGCTAGAGATTACTTATATTTTGAGGTTAGGTCAATTGTTGAATATAACACCAAATCTTTAAAAATATATGTTGTAGAAACTAAAGCTAGAAAAACTTAATATAACTATTAAACAAATATTAGAACCTAGTGTAGTTATAGTGGTTGAGACACATTTTGAACTAGGCACAACAACTATAGAGGTAGATAAGTAGATGGTAATTTTCTAGGTACAAGTTGGGAAGAACATTGTTGAAGATGTTTTGATAGATGGAAGAGTAAGTGTGCACATTATAGCAGAAAACCTTAGAACAAAGTTAGGTTTACCCAAACCAAGACCAACTCCATACCACTTCAAAATGGCAAATCAGAGTATGACCAAACCTTTAGGAATCATTAGAAATTTGAAGATTCACGTACATGGTATTCCATATATAGCCACATTTATTGTTTTGAAAAACAATGAAGTAGATTCTAACTATTCTATGTTGTTAAGAAAACTTTGGCTCAGAGATGCAAAGGTTACACATGATTGGGGTAACAATGTCATTATTGTTCAAGGTAATGAAACAGTCAGAACAATATCAATTAACAAGAAATGGGGATAAAAAACCAAAAGGCCCCAAGTACTTGTTTATTATGATTTGATGGAAGGGTTAATAAATGAAAAGGAAGATTTGATCTTTGAGACAAATTTTGAATTATTCTCAATTGGCATAATTACTCTCTTAGATGAAACAACTTTGTTGTTGAGTGTTGGAGTGTTAAAAATTAGAAGCATTGAGGAATTAAATCCAAAGCAAAGGACATTAGATTAAACAATTGTAGAAATGGTGCCTTCAATAATGAAATCAAAAGAATTTTGTGTCAGACCAAAGGTTTCATTCGAAGATAAGGTTTATCCAAAAACCTATTACCATCATAGCCATGATGATATTCAAGTGGATGAAACACTAACAAAAATACAAGTACAAAATCTTTAGATAGCAAGTTAGACTTTGATTAAAGAACAACTTGTTAAGCTAAATCTTGGCACATAGGCAAATCCACAATACATCAAGGTTAATTCACAATTGATAAAGGAGAAGACTGAGGAGATTTAGATGTTACTTAAAGAGTTCAAGGATGTGTTTGCCTAGACTTATAAGGATCTAAAAAACATACTTTTAGAATTAACTCAACATAGAATTGAGTTAGATACTTCAATTCCACTAGCACATCAAGCAAGTTATAGATTGAACCCTAATTACGTTGCAATTGTCAAATAAGACATTAACAAACTATTAGCAGTTGAATTTATTCGATTAGTAAAGGAGGTTGCATGGTTATCACCCATAGTGGTAATGCCTAAGAAAAATGGCAAATCGAAAATTTGTGGATTTCAAGAAGCTTAATAAGGTAACAAAAAAAATCCTTATCCTAAGCCATTTTCTGATGAGGTACTGAATACTATAGTAGGGTATGAAGCCTACTCATTTCTAGATGGATATTCAATATACAATTAGATTTTAATATATAATTAGATTTTTACAGCCCCTAAAAATATATATGAAACAACTTTTGTAACAAATTGAGGAGCTTTTGTTTGGACGGTGATGCCATTTGGTGTAAAAAAAGGGCCACCAACTTTCTAGAGAGCAATTCGCAAAACCTTTAGAGAGTACTTGGACTAGTTCATGAAGATATTTTCAGATGACTTCACAATTTATAGTGATATGGAGAGTGATTTGATGAAGTTCATACTTTGCTATCAGAAATGTAGAGAATATAGAATTAGTTTTAACCCCAAAAAAATGCCTTTATGGTATTTTTAGGACTGATTTTAGGGTTCATAGTTTCCAAGGAAGGAAAAATACCACACCTTAAGAAGGTTCAAGCAATAATGAATATGCCAATACCTACCGATCCACAATAAATTCAAGTTTTTAATGGTATGGCTTAATTTTATAGATGTTTCATTAAGAACTTTGCCTTTATCATGGCATTAATCACTAAGTTGATGAGGAAAACAAAACCCTTTATCTAGACCAGAATGTCAAGAAACTTGGGATTAGATCGAGTAGAAATATGTGGAAACATCAATTTTAATACCTCCAAATAGGTAGTTGGAGTTTCATGTGCACACACATGCATCAATATTGGTAGTAGGTGCAACGTTGGCACAAAACCCAACTAATAAGTATGACTAGCCTATAGTATATGCCTTTAAACTACTCAATAAGCAAAACATAATTATACTGCTATAGAAAGACAAGCCCTAATAATGGTTTATGTTTTGCATAAGTTCAAACATTTTTTCTTGGGAAACAAATTTGTTTTTCATGTAGACCATATGGCTCTAGTGTACCTGGTCAACAAACCACAAGTGTCAAGAAGGATAGCAAGATGGTTATTGTTATTCTTGGAGTATGAGTTCACAATAGTTTATAAACCTAGTAGAACACATGTAGTTGATATGTTTTATCCAAATTACCAAACAATTCAAAACCATTAGATGTCCCAAATCAAACTATGGATGCATCATTATTTTTTATAGAACCTATATGGATGCAGGAAGTAAAAACCTATTTAGAGATAGGTCAAATGCCAAAAACTCTGAACCTAGTTCAAAAACAAAAGTTGGCTAGAAAGGCAAAACCTTTTTCTTTGAAAGAGGGAATTATGTACAGAATGGGACAAGATAACAAATTGCATAGATGTTGGCATAGTTATGACATTCTTGGTGCGGGAATGTTATGGAAGCCCAAAGAAGCAAGAATTTTAACGAATTTTATAGATCAACCAGTGAACATTGGTAAACATTTGCGCACCAAGAATGTTTTGACAAGGTGCTTTACCAAGAATTTTCAAGAATTTTAAAGTGCAAAATGAAGAATGTCAGTACTATGGATGTTTGACCACCTTAGAAACACAAATTGTTCTTAAAGAGCTACATGAAGGAGTGGCTGGAAGACATTTTGTATAGATATTATTGTAAACAAAATTTTGGATGCAAGATATTGGTGTCCAACTTTATTCAAGCATACTCATGACTTTTGTAAAAGTTGTGATGGCCATTAGAAAATTAGAAGATTTAAAATAAAAAGTTTGGCCAAGTTGGTAACAACATTTCTAAAGGAACCCTTTATAAGGGGGTTATGATTTTATAGGTTTAATCAAACCAACAAGAAGACTAACGGGAAACAAATACATTTTGATAGTTACAAATTATACAACCAAGTGGGTAGAGGCAAAGGCACTCAAAACCAATACTATAATAATTATGGCCAAATTTTTATATGAATATATTTTGACCAGATTTGGATGTCCATTGACCATAGTTACATATTAGGGAATACATTTCATCAATGACACAATAAAACATCTAACAAAACAATTTTTGTTGAAGCTGGTTAGTTCTACAACATATTATCCACAAGGAATTGGACAAATAGAGTGTATTAACAAAATCATTGGTAGACTATTGACTAAGTTCATTAATGAGAAAATAATAGTATAGGATGAACATTTGTTTACAATTTTGTTTTCATATAGGATTGCTTATAAGGTGGCAACAGATTATACACCCTACTAGTTAGTCCATGGTTTGCATCCTTTAATGCCAACAAAATATGTTTTGCTAGCTACTAATGGGGACCACAAAGATGCAAAACCAACTAAAGTGTTAACAACTAGAATTACAGAACTGAAAAAATTACAAGAGAACAAATTGGAAGCTTAAAACAATGTGGGAGTGTAGTAGTGGAAAAGATTTTTGTGGAGCCAATAGAAAATACTGAAAAGAAGTTCCAATTTGGAAATTATTTCTTATGGTTTCCCAAAGGAGAAAAAACACATATGGGCAAATTCAAGAAAAGATGGTCTAGTCCATTTAAGGTATAATATTACTTACCCAATAATGTTAACAAATAGGAGATCTACTCAAGTGCAAACATAATTTTTTATTGAAAGGAAATTACAACATGATGCTCACAACATGAAACATAACATCAAAAACTCCTCAAGGTTCTTGTCACATGAAATACACAAACTTGTGTAATGAAGAAAAGATAACCAAACCATCAACACCAAGGTATTTAACTAAAAGGCCAAACCACAAATAACCAAACTAATATAAGTAAAGAAAGTAATTCAACCTTGTGAAAGTAACTTTGTTACTTTCCTACTCTAGTAACTAATGAAACCTAACTAGTTGAGCTTGAATTCTCAACAAATAATACCATTCTTCTTATTTCTGTTAACAATTTTGAACCAAACCTAATATTGGTCAATGTTAATAAGTTGAAACCATATACATATGTGGATCAAACATTGAAAGGGATTCAAAGTTTAGAGGATCAAACGTCTTTACAGTCCATAGATGAAGACCACATGAAAAAAATCTAATGAAAATTCAGAAGATCAGAGAAAAACAAAGACCATTGGGATTGATCAGAAAAAACCTTAGTAAATTTGATAAATTAGCAAGTTATGAACGAATACCCAGACCATGGTTGCATAGTTTCATAGTTATTGGATTGTGGGGTAGGTAAATTAGTGATGTTAGAACAAAATTTTACTAATTTGATGACTAAACACAAGCTAGATGGAATTTGTAGTGTAGACAACACCATGTCATTAAATTCAAGAATGTCATCAAAATTACCTAGTGCCATGTCCACAAAATTTTTTACTTAGCAAGTATTAGCTGTAGCCCATGTTGATGTCAATATGAATTTAAGCATAAGGCGATAGATGTCAAACAATCTGAAAAAAATACAAATCATTAAAACGTTGGCCCTAAAGTGAAAAGTGAAACATCACTTCATGAAACAAGTTGATAACATTTCAAAAAGCGGCAAACACCAAAGTGACTATTTGTTTTCATTTTCTACAAGCAAGTTTCAATCATTTTTTGTTTCCAAAATGAGTGCTGAAGAAAGTTTTGTGGAGAAATTACAAAGACAATTTAGAAAGAAGTTGCAAAAGTTAAAAGAGGAGCATGAGAGATTGAGAGAGTAGCATAAATTTGTAAACATTTTGCTTCTCTCATCTAAGTTTCTAAAAAGAAGTCCACCTTTTCTTTTTCTAGCTTATTCTTTTTCTTCTCAGAAACCCTCTTTGATATCTAAGTTTGAGAGAGCTTTTGAAGCCTTCAGAAAAAACAAAAGAGATTGTAAGGAAACATTAAGGAAATATAACTTCAAAAAGCTTAGAAGATAGGCAAGTCCTAGTTAGTAAGTCGATTTCATTTATATTTCAGATTCCGAGGAAAACTAGCAAAAGGATGATTTGTAACAACAACAATTGCCATTACATAAAGAGGAGTATACTCAGGAGCAAATTCTAGAGAAAGTACATATTCCCAATAAAAAATGCACGAAGAGAACAAGTCGACAAGTAATGGCTGCAAATATGTGTGGGAAGAAAGTGCATACTCATTGGGATGATGAAATTAGGTTTGTCTTTATTCCAATTGAGCAAAGTTACAATAGTAATATGAAGAATATTTTGCTTTGGAAAAGCTCTGGAGAGGAAGAGAGAGCTTGGGCAAACAGAGCTAGATTAGTAGGCATGTTTGAGATTGAGTGGAAAACACGTAGCACAACATTCTAGTTGAATTTTTGAACAATTGGAAGTTAGATCCTAAACATTACAGAATTAAGGTTATGTTGGAGGATGAGTAGAGAATAATAAACAAGCATGTCTTGGCAGAAGTTTTTAAAATCTGCCATATAGGAGAGACAAAGGCAAACTAGGTAGAAATGTTTGATGCTAGAGTAGCATTGGCATATATAATAGATAGAGTCCCTAACATTTACAACACTAATGAAGGGTGGGTTGTGAAAAAGATGAGGTTAGAGTAAGCTAATAGAATTATTGCCACTCTGCCAATTGTTTACTAGAAGGATAAGGTGCAATATTTTAGTAATAAATCCATTATGATGATCTGTAGAGTAGATCATGGAAAGTCTATTAATTGGGCTACAATCATGTATTCTTAATTGGTCAAAGAATTGATTAGATGGGACAAGTGTTAGAAAAATATGATTGAGGGAATAGCCAAAAAAAAACCAAAAAAGGATGTATGCCATTCTGCCATTCTGCCATAGTCCTAGAAATTTTGTTTCAAAAGTGGTTTCCATTAGAAGGAATAGAATCACAAGAGAAGAAAAAATAGGTAGAATAGCCTCGAAAGAAAAAAAGAAGAAGAGATAATTTGAGGGAGAGGTTCATTAAAAGTAGAAGGCCTCTGAAACCTACACACATCTCTCTTAAAAAGGAAAAACAACTAGAGATTAAGACAACCAAAATAACAATTCTAATGTCTTAGTCTGATGATGATGAGGAGCGAAAGACTCTGCAAAAGAGGCAAAGAAGACATGAGGATACTACAATGAAAGGTAGTATTGATCTTCAACAAGTAGTAGAATCACTACAGAAACAACAACAACAAAATTAGAAACAAAAGGAAAAATCCATATCTCTTGAATTTGATTTAAAACTACCAATTTCTCCCAAGCATGAACAAAGGTTAAATGGGCAAGATCATTAGAGATGGCCTAAGAAGGAGCCAAAGTCTGAAGCTTAGCAGTCAGTAGAGGAACAAATATAAGATTTTGATTGAGATCCACCAGAAGTACAACAATTTGTTCCATCAACTACACTAAAATAGGCTCGGCCTCGGCTTCAAGACCAAGTTCTATAACATGCATGAATGTATTTGGAGAAGTTTGGACTACACACATGAGTTTAGGTTCATCAGGTACAAGTTCCAGGGGTTAAACTCCTAGGTTTCATGCATTAAGGTTTGTGCAAGGGATAGAGGCAGAATTGGTTGAACACAAAAGAATTATTATTATGTTTCAACAAGTAGCAAAATACAATGTACATATGAAAAATATTTTGCTTAGAATTTTTGGTTTAGAGATTAAAAACAAGTAGATTATAGAAGAAAAGGGTAGATTTGTTCAAAATTTGGTAGAAGCTTTAGAGAAGGAACAAAAGCTCAAAGTAGAGTTGCAGGATAGGAATAGTGAGAATAATTAGGTATTGGGTTTAGTCCAGGTAACCAAACAGAAGATTAATAACATGGAGAAGTAGAACAAGGATTTGGAGAACATTAAAATAGAAAGGAATTCCTTGCAAGCAACTTTAAAGGAGACAAATGCCAATTGCTACGCTTTAAAAGCAGAGAAGGATACTCTGAATATTGAGCATAACAAACTTTAAAGAGCCTACAAGAACATGGAGGAAACTCTCTTGAAGTAGCAAAAGGAGGTGGAGGAGCTCAGAGTGGACAATGCCAATGCATATCAAATTAAGAATGAGATACAAAGGCAAGCTAATCAGAGGCATGCATAGATGGACAAAAATTTGTAGAAGTAAATGGCCTTTAATGAAAAGTTAAACAAACTTCTAGAGGAGACTAAGAAGAAAAAACCCTTCAATTATGATATTGTCTTTAGAAAAAATAATGAATTCAGGAAGCATGATACTTTGCTTCGGGTAAAACTTAAAGCACCATCAATGTAAGAAAAAGATGCAGACTTATGGTGGGATGCAATTCAGGACATTATTCAAAAGGATCTTGGGAAGGTCTGTAGAAAGTATGAGAGGAATGAATGGTTGTATAGACACAAGATTTTTTAGATGGAAAAAGTTATGCCATCATTTGAGTATGAGCCTTTAGTATGAACCAAAGATTTCAGGTGAAGAAGAAGACAAAGGGGATACATATGGGATAGGACCATCAGGTACAAGAGTAGCATAGGAGCTAAAAAACCTTAGAGGAGGAAAAGATAGCCCTTAGAAGGAGCTTGCTGAACAAACTTTAGAATAAGTAAAATCTGTTATGTAAGAAGTCAGTTCTCAGGAATATGCATCTGCAGCCACAGAAATATGGGAGCAAATATAACTTGAGAAACATATAATTCAAGAGGATCAATAGGGTCAGATTGAGCTTGTGCCAGAGATGCAACAATAAAATCAGAGTCACATTACATTAAATATATAGTTAAATCAATAGTCACAAGTTGTATGAAAGCTGCAATAGCAAGGTCAAAATTAAATCACATTAAATTTGTAGTTACAAGAATAGCTACAAATGATAATAGAGTTGCAGTCATAAGAGCAGAAAGCAACCTATTAACAAACAATTGCATCGTTGTTAACAAGGACATCAGAAGAACAACAACAAACTTTGTAATAATAGAGAATTAAACAATGCTTCGATCTAAAGTATAAAAAAAATAGACTATAGTACAAATAGATCAAATTTTTGAGGATCAGAAACAACAACACATTTAGTTTTTTTAACACATATTTGATCCAGAATTATGGGACGTAATTTAGAGTATGGGTGGGGTAATGTTAAAAGAGTACTTGCGATAATTATTAGTTAGTGTATTTCTATTCACTTAGTTACTATTCTAGGAAATACTAACTAGATTACATAGTTTTAATCACCATTTGAATTTGAATAGAACATAGGATTATTTTTTGTGGAGGAATATCTTGGGAGAAGAGGAAGGGATGAATGCTATTGTATCATTGTTCAACATGGAACTTTAATGGAGTATGAAAGAAAAATACTTTGATTTCTGGAAAAGCTTTGTTTCCATAGTCAAAGTTTATTGTTTTAATGTTTTTTTCGTACTTTCATTACTTGATTTTAATTCTGAAACTAGTTCTAAGTGGATCTAAATGAGTAGACTTTGTTAGTATTAATTTTATTGCATTTTAGTCCATATTTTAAACCAAAATATAAGATTAGAGATTCTGTACTTACCATGATGGTTCTGAAATTTCAAAAACAAAATCTAAAATTGAACCCAACAATTCTACTAAAATCTAAGAACTTACCAACACTAGTTGGAACCACATGATGCCCTAAATGTCAATTGACATTTGACATGATATTAAATTATAAACTTCACTTATAACAATCAATCTTAATAGTTTTAACAATCATATCAATGTTGTCAAACCTTTTTGCTAGCTTGTATATGACCATATACTTAATTTTCCACAAATTTGGTGTGGTGATCCTTTACAACAGTGTGCAACTAATTAAAGATCACCAACATGACTAGTATTCCCAACAAAGATATATATCATTATAGTTTACATTGGATCTTGGACTTCACGTTGGTGAGGCCAATAATACAAGCCTTTTAATTACATGAATATGCTACAAATTTTGTCCAATAAAGATATTAATTAGCTAGCCAATAATCGAGCATCTTTGTATTGACATTCGTATCAATAGTATAATAGATGAACCCATGACAATTATGATGAAATTAAATAAAGAATAGGTTGTCACCATGTATGTGTGTTCATGGCCATAAGTGTTTAACTCAACTATGGTGATAAATTTGGTTTTTGGTTCACATATATTGATTGATCACAATCATCGATAAATCCACTCATTAGGTTTTGTCCAAAATTGCTAGTTGAAAGAACACACCGTAATGACATGGAGAGATCCACCATAATGTCGTGGTTGGAATGGTTAGAGGTTGGAAGGCTCACATGATCTTGTATATGTGAATGCAAGGTACAAGCTACGAGACCTCCAAGGTGAATTAGGATACAACATCTAAGTTGTTCGAGCCAAGTGTGAGCCATACAACTAAAACTACCATTTTTTTACTACACCCTTATACTTCCAAGCTTATATTTATACTTGGAATATATGGTTTGGTGGAATGAATTTTCATAGGTATAAGAGTCTTATACGGATGCTAAGAAAGAAAATTAAGTCACAACAATATTCATTTTCGAGATGCAATGCATCTACTATGTGACATGATTTAAAGTCTTTCTTTAAGAGTTTCTATTAAAGAATTAATTGCATTTACAAAGTTGGAGATGGCTCGATCAATCTAACTAGCTGGATGGCTATTACAATTCAAACTATAAGATAAATCATTTCAATTTTGTTGGTGAGATAAATTAAGCAACATGGAATTTGGTTTTTTTGAAATCATCAAAGAATTTAGTTTAACACATTTAGATGTGGTTCTTGGTCCTCATAGTCAGAGATCAAAAATTGTTTTCCTTTGATTTTGTGAGGGGTTGGTTATAAAGATTTGTGTCTTGTGGTGTGACTTGTTGTAAACATCAAGTGATGGGGGCTTAAATTTGGAGACCAAGAGATCAGGAAAATAAAGATACTTGTTTGTTCTCTGAGTACGTTGCAACTTGCAAGTTTTGCTTACACATGTTCAAGTTTACATATATGCTTTTCCATTATTGATTTTTGTTAATATCTTCTATGTGCATTCCATCAAGTCTTAAGTCTATAGAGCTTAGATTACATCTTGAGTGGGGTTAGGTCCTTTGCTATCACCAACTTTCTTCCTAAACTTGCTCATTGAGGATGTGAAACAAGCAAACACAATTGTTCTTGTCCAAAGTTGAAGGTCCATGTAAATTACAAAGGTTGTTGATTGTTAGGGCTTTAGATTGGTGTGTTTGATATATCTACTACAAAATTCATCAACCGTAGAATTTCAAAATATTGTCACAAGAATAAGGCCTAATAGTTTGTTGGATCATGGTAGTTTTAGTTTTTTTGCAAGTTCTTCAACTCCAAATGTTATGGGTGTTGATTTTTTCTTCTTTTAGTAGTTTTTATCATATGTCTAGAATTTGGCTTACTTAGAATCTAGAGGTAGATTTTGGCACATCCAATTTAAGAATTTGCCAAGTTAGTGTGAGGGAATTTGGTTATTGTTGCCATAATGGATTCTCTTTCTTGGATGTAGGTCTCAGTTTTTGGGCCAATGAAGAGCAAGACAAATGAAGCATTTCCAAAAGCCTAATTGGTCTTCCCATGGGTCATCTCTACCCAAACTTTCAACTGTGCAATTTTTTTTCATTTAGGTAAATGGGAGACCATGTCGACTTATGAGAATTAGCTTTCCTTTTCCCTTTTCATGTCATTCCATGCACCACAACTAAAATGGATTCAATTACTTAAACCTTCTTTTTGTTTCTTAAAACAAGTATGGATGATAGTGCAGGTGCATTAGAGTTTGCACATAAAGAGCTTCAACCATTTGGCATATAAGATTGCTATCAAGAAAATTACAAGTAGTTTATGCTTCTTTCAATTATAGAATTTGGCTCCAATTAGTGTCCTTGGACAATATAAGATTGACATTTATATCATACTAGAAAACCACATAATGCCAAGATGTGAGATTTTTTTGAAAGGGTATCCATAGATTTTAAAAACTTGTTCATATTGTTGTTGATTTCATTGCATCAATAATGGAGTTGTTTTGGTTAAAAAGATTTATGCATGATTAAATGGCATTGCTAGCATCTACATTTTCTATGTAACTTTGGACTAATGACTACTTTTGTGTACCTTTGTAAATGGCACAAGTTCAAGTAGCACTAGGAGCTAAAGTAAAAACCCAAGTTTACAATGCCCATGCATCAATATGGGCTTCTAGATGATCTATTCTGCACCCATATTTTTCCACGTATGTGCCTAGGGGTAGGTCTAAAGGATGAAGACATCTTGAGTTGTTGTCATAGGTAGAGGCAAGTTTCACATGCTTGGAAGGGGCTATAGGGACTAACACAATTTGGCATGCTTTCTAGTTTAGTAAGGCCAATGTCAGTGCCATTAATTGGCCCAATGGTGAAGACATAAATGCAAGACAAGTAACCTATGATGTATAGATTAAGTCAATGGTAACATTGAGGTACAAGGAAGAAGGAAATCAACCCCTTGCACATCTTGAATGTAAGTCATCAGGTGAATTTATCCAATTCAAGAACATGAAGAACCTACTTGTGATGATTGAGGGAGCTGACTACTGCGATGAAAATCCATTAAACTATGAATGTGAGGTTGTGAGTAAAATGCCTTGTTGCATTTTGAAAGACGTGATGCATGGTGAAGAAGAAACAAAGTGTGTCCATGTTTGAATATGTGGCAGGACATATTCATGACATGAGCTTGTTGGGGCTATTAGGATTTCCAATAAATTCTAACCTTTTGGATGTTTCAATGGCATTTTAGTAGAACATCAAGTTACATCTTGAACTTAATGTACATATGCATGGTGAGGAAGATTACTTGAGTGTTGTTGTATTGGGTTTTGAGGGATGATATCACTACTACAAAATGTGGGTGTAGTTCAGTAGTCCCTCGTTCACTAGACTAGTGAATTCACTCAAAATCTAGTGAAATCACTTGGCATACAGGGACACCTTTTGTTGTAGTGTATATCCACAAGCAAGAATTGTTGGAGTTGGGATGATTTTCATGAAAGTTTGACATTATAAATATTTTAGTGGTCAGTTAATAGAGCACCATTTTGCATTTTGAAAGATGTACATATTGCATGCATATTGGTGAGGACGCACATTGAATTGTTGTTTCTGGATTTTGAGGGATGACATATTCACAATTTGAACTTGTTGGAGTTGGGATGATTTTGATGAAAGTTTGACCTTGTGGATATTTTAGTGGTTGGTAGGTAGAGCGGTAGTTGCATTTTGAAAGACGTTAGTAAGCATGGTGAGGAAGAGTAATTGAATGCCCTATTTGGATTTTGAAGGATGACATATATTCACAATATGACATTTATAGAATTGGGATAAATTTGAAAGTTGAAACTTGCTCATTATTTTAGTGGCATCTTGGGTCCCAACCCCTAATTAATCACATTGTATTTTGTTGTTTATTTTGTGTAATTCAAGTCTAATGTTTAAGTTCCAATTCTTGAAACAATACCATCTTTTATGTCCAAAATACCCTAAGGTATGACGCAATTTAATGTTTTTCCAATGCCTTTTGATATGTTGTATTTCTACTCAAGTGTATTGAACTATGGTGGATGGATGTCCAACTAAGAAGAAAGATGAGCCATGTGGGCCAAGGTTGAACATGGGCACACAAGCAACAATGCTATGTGTTGTGTTAAATTTTCTAGGTATTATGACTACCACTGAAAATGGGCAAGTTTTCAAAAGTGAGTAGACCTATTTGTGTTATGATTTAGGGTAGATCTAGTAATGAGAATAATAAAAGCCCATGTTTTCAAATCAGATCATGACAATATGGGATTTTAATGGGTGTCACGTTCAAAATGAAAGTTTTTTATTTATGTTCTTGTCCAAAAGATGTTGCCAATTTGTAAACATATGAACTATACAGAGGGCTCGGTCAATGCATGTTGCATTGTAAACTAAGAATTTTGATGAACAGGTTAGCCATGGTGTTTCAAGTCACATCATTTATAATTTACATATTTTTGGACACTACTCCTTTTCCCATCTATAGGTTCAACTTCATTAAGACCATTAACTAGTTTACATGGGTTAAAATAATGGATGCCACTTGGGGTATTTTTCATTAGTACAATTCTTGAAACATTTGAATGCCATTTGGTTGAACTTGTAAGCATAGTGCCAATTGGATTTGCTTAGGTAATTTTATTAAGATTGCTACATTACTTACATACTCCCATGTAATGAATTTAACAATCCCATTTGGGATGTAATGTTTTCCATTTCAATGCGACTTGGGTAAAGGAAATGCAGGACCCATTAGAAGACACTGAGCGTAAAAAATGAAGGGATGATAAATTATGGGCTTGAGAGGTATTGTGGGTTGCAAAGTATCAAGTGCCCATGCAATTGTTGCCAAAGGAGAGGTAGACTTAAGGTGATATCAAATATAACAAAACATTTGATCAAATTTGGTTGGCACCTTGAATATCGAATTTGGAAGGGCCCAAGCCCCACATATGACTTTGATGAAAAATGGGTAGCAAGCACATGAAGAGATACACATGTAGGGGCAATATAAGTGGATGAAGGTGTGCACATGGAAATAAGCCTAAAACATTTAATCTAGCCCATGCAAGTGATGAATGGGCCACAATAAACCTAGAGCTAACAAAGCCTAGATGATATGGTTCACATTCGTGTAGTACAAGAGGTTTTTTCCATTGTGGATGAGCTTGTAGTAGCACTTGAAAGCATGTTTGGAATCTTTGAAAGAAATGCGGATGTTGACCAGTTGTTGTTGCAACAAAGATTAGAGAATAGTCACTGATTGATATTGAAGAAAACACTGAAGCAAATTTAGCTAGATTGTAGGAAGCATGCCAATCATTGTATCTAAGGGTTTGATCCACAAAACTTGCAGCCACCATGTTATTGATGAACATTTGCATAGTGCATGGTGTTAGTAATAAGTTTGTAGATGAGTTGTTGTCACTTTTGCACAAATATTTGCTCCCATTAAATAATTGTTTTCCTACAAATATTTATCATGCAAAATCTTTGACAAGGAAGGTAGGCCTTGTTAACAAATAGGAGATCTATTCAAGTGCAAACATAAACCTTTATTGAAAGGAGACTACAACATAATGCTCATAACACAAAACACAACATCAAGAACTCTCTAAGGTTCTTGTCACATGAAATACACAAACTTGTGTAATGAAGAAAAGAAAGCCAAACCATCAACACCAAGGTATTTAACTAAA
>Ga0116227_10001599_pt1 | contig 50918 bp, 43 predicted proteins | sample S1TSphgellanicum_FD_89693 | JGI IMG/M metagenome (GOLD analysis project Ga0116227, IMG submission 89693) | Host-associated microbial communities from peat moss isolated from Minnesota, USA - S1T2_Fb - Sphagnum magellanicum MG | ecosystem: Host-associated > Plants > Peat moss > Unclassified...
CCATCAATTATTTTTAAAAATCAAATGTGCCCCAACACTGAATAAGTGGGGTGTTCTTTGCATGGGGCGTTAGCCCATGCCAAAAATGGTGATGAAGTCTTTTGGAAAGAGAAATTTCATGCACTCAAATAGGAAGGCCCAAACATGCACTCAAAGCGCCTTGTTTTTTTTCCTTTTATGTTTTGGGGTGTGAGGGGGTGAGGAAAGATTTTTTTTCATTTTTCTCAACTTGCCAATGTGTTCGCACTATGTTCCTTTCAAGTTCCCAATGGGTTCCCAATATTTTCCCCAACATTTTCTCCATACCTCTTCACTTTTATATGCCTTGGAAAATGGTGTCCTCCTTTCACCTATATGGGTGGCCAAAAAGGGAAGAACTGTACAGTTCAAAATAGAGTCTTTTGTTTTGGGGAGTCTCCATTATTTCTTTTTTTTGGAGTGATGGGCCAATCAAATTGACACGTTGCCCCAAAAAAAAACTTAGGAGGCACCTCATTTAATTAATAGGAGAGGTGACTATTTCCCCAAATTTATTTCCCTGCCATTAGCCTAGGCCAATAAGGTAACTAATAGTTTTGAAAATAGAAATTGCATGTAACCAATGGGAAGGTGCAACATCCATTCAGGCGCCCCAGCTTTTTAATTTGGGTTTTGGGGGTAGGGGGGAAGGGGGAGAGGTTTTTTTTTCATGAGTTGTTGATGTGTTCCTACCATGTTCCCAAGTTGTTCCCCAAGTTTTCAATGTGTTCCCCAAGGGTGTTCCCAATAACACCTAATATCAAACCCATATGTTTTGTCCAAAATCCTCCCTTTTTCACCTATATAGTCGAGATGTTTGTTGTGAGGGGTAATAGTTTAGGCGAAAAATTATAATGGGGGTATTAATCAAGGTTGAAAACAGTGCCAAAAAGTTTTGGGAATAGAAGTTTCATGTAACCAATGGGAAGGCTCAACCTGCAGTCAAGGTGTCTTGTTTTTTTCTTTTAAGTTTTGGGGGGGAAAAGGGGGGGGGGAGAAAGACTCTAAAACCATAACAAATGTATTACCAACAACCCTAAACAAACCCTAAACCTATACTCTAAAACATAACAAACATATTACCAACAACCTTAAACAAACCCTAAACCTAAACAACCCTAAAAAAAAAAAGGGGGGGCAAGAATGGTGAAAATAGATCTTAACCGAGTGTTGTTAGCTTACATTCTAAACACAAATATAAAGAGGAATTCCAAATGGAAATAATCTTGTGTTCAATGGAAATTTAGTTTTAGATGCATAGATAATATTTGTACACAGATATGGGGCTAAGGAAACCCTAAAATGGTTGTTTCACGAAAAAAAGGGAAAGAAAAAACAAAGTCCTGACTTGTGTTTTGATCATAAATCATTTTAACTTTAATGAAGATGAGTTTGAATTGGGGACGAAGGTGGGCAGAGGTTTTTTTTTTAAGTGTTGGGCGGGTATTTGATTTTTAAATGAGCATCAGTTGCCAATAGAGAGGTTTTCAACCTAGTTATTTCAGGAAGTTAAAAGAACCGCAAGTTCTCATGAAAGCATTGTTGAAGAGCTGGAGTTCATAACAGAGTTATCCATAAAGTAACCCTATGTTCACCCTGTCTTTGGGCCTCCTTTCACCCTCCTATCCCCTCTTTCAATGGTATTTGCAAAGTAAAGACATTTGATTAAACCTCAGTACGGAATGCTCAGGGTTCTGGTGCTGTGTTTTCCTTATTTTACGGATAACTCTAATGACTGTCACTTGATGTTTAAAATTTACTTTAGAACCGTGGTTATATATATATCAAAGAACCGGGTTTTTTATTTTTGAGAGCCACAGATATGGATCCAATAACCGGTTTTTTGATTTTTTGAAAGCCACGGATATGGATCCAAGAACCGGAGATTTCTATGTCATTTGATTTTTGTTAAATTTTTTTTTTAAAGAGCCATGATGGTATACATAAAGAAATCAGGTTTTTTTTTTTTTTTTTTCCCCCACCGCTGCAGTCAAGGATCCAAATACTATCATGATAACCGTCGGGGTTCTACTCCAGTTTCTAAAAACTGCCCAGCGCTAGGGTATGTCTGCCCAAAGGTTCCTAATGTTTTGGTTATTTCAGGAACCTCAAAAAACCGACGATTCTCTCGAAAGAATTCGAGTTTATGGTAGGTTAAAAGGGTAGTTATTTCATATTTTACAATTTTATTTTCTAAGAGTCCCAGACATGTATACCTATGTAAGTAAGAAACCGGGGTGGTTCTTTTATTATTATTATTATTATTATTAGTTTGAGAGCTGCAGCTTGGTATCCCAAGAGATGTCATGATAACCTCCGGTTCTATTTTCCGATTTTTTATAATCGTCCAGTGCCAGGACATTGCCCTAACCCATCACCCAGGGTATCTCGGCTGATAACTGTGATTATTGAGAAATCAAATACCCGGTTCTCTTGCATGTATCCGGTTCTCTCACTCTTTCCAATGAACAATCAAATGACCGTCGGTTCTTTTACAAAACCCCCTAGTGGTTCCAAAGTTTGAAGTCTTTGAAACACTTGGTTCTTTGATGCGGAAGATTATTGTTTTCTCAAATACATGGAACCCGCAGTTTCTTCGATGCTGGAATCCACCCCCTTCCAAAATACCTGGAACCGTCGGCGGTGTTTCGATCCTTATTTACCCAGAAGCGGAGGTTTATTAAAATCACGGCACAGCCTCCACCCTGTACATTACCTACCTACAACTCACTGAAGACTACCTACCTACTTATCTACCTACCGACCTACCCCCAACCTGGACACTACCTACCTACCCACCAACCCCATCGAAGTTTTAGTTCGATTTGTTTTGTTGTTTGCTTCTTGTTGGTTGGGGCCCTCAAGGGGGGGGGGGGGCCCCCAGCCAATCACAAATTACCGCATCAAGCACGTGGACCCCCATTTCTTTATAGTAGTAGATATTTTTTTTTTAATTTTCAATGCTTTAAAAAAAAATTCAAAATTCAATAACTCCTGCCCACCATAGGAATTTAGGAAACCCTAAAAAATAAAGACTTGCAAAAAAAATTGTTAATGTATATTAGGAGGCCATTTTCTAAACCGTAAAGCACTTGAAGGAAATTGTTAGCATATTTGAAGGGCAGTTTATATTTGAGAATGAGACTTGTTATAGCATTCCGTGTAAGAGCCATAGGGTAGAATATCCCTATCACCAAGTCTTTTTTCTAATTTTTGTATGGCACCCCACTATTATTATTGTAGCACCTTTACCATTTCAGCCATAATTAATTGGGATTGTAGGGCCGAAGTGAAAAAATGAAAAATAAATAAATATTCACCTAAACTATTTCAAAATGGTAAGGTTACTATGGCAGTATCATTGGAAAGTTTTCAATGACTACATGTGCATCACACTCTTAAGATCAACATTTTCTTTGCATATGCTATAACAAGTGGTTTTTTTAATGGAACTGAAATTGAAATTGAAATAGAAAGGACATAGACAAGGCATAGGATGTGATTGTTTCTTAAAGATTTATTGCAACTGAGTCAAAAGGGAACACAACAAGTTTTATTCTCATGAAGAATAGGTATATATTAACATGTGCAACTTGAATTACAAGGGCTTTTGAAGGGTTTCAAAGGTTGGTGTAGATGTTAGCCATAAAATAAAAGAGAATGCAGCCATGTTAGACAAGTAGGAAGGTAAAAGAGGACAGAGTGCAGGGTTTGCCAGGACCCATGTGAAAGATCATATGCCAAGGATTAATGCACTAGAGCAAATAAGAATTACATATAGTAAAGGACGTCGTGAAGCATCATTTCATCCATCTATCTCGTCATTAATCCGTCCAGTCTGGTCATCCATTTGTCCCGTCATGGTTTGTTTACTCCAACGGGGCCAAGAAAGAGTGGAATACATACACTTTCATCAACAAAACTGGTTCGCTTAATGTGAAACCGGTTCTAATAAGGTAAAGCTTCCAAAAGTTGGATCCAATGCGATAGTCCATGTCCCTGTGGGGGCAGGGCCCAACAAAAGACAGGGTTAACCAATGTCTGAAAATGGATATATTTCGGAGCCAACAGAGTGAGTATGTACATATATGCACATTGTATTTTGGGAAGTCGTCAAAGGATTGCAAATGTGGTAGGCAGTGAATTTAGGGTTAGGGTTTGGGGAAGCAAACAAGAAGAAACAAAAGTTGGAGGTAGTGTTTAGGGTTTTGGGCTTTGCCCAAAGATGCATTGATTTTGAAGAATCTTTTATTGTTGTTCTCAATGTTGGGGTATATTTGTCGTCTCCGGTCTATTCCCATGGTCAGCTATATGTTGCTATCTCACGGGTCACAGGCCGTGCAAACATCAAGAATTTCAACGGCCAAGGTCCCAATGGATACATGCGAAATGTCATATATAAAGAGGTTTTGGAAATGTAGTTTGTAATTGTAATTTTGTAATATGTACCATCAAATACACACACACTTGTGCATTAGGCATGGGGTTCAAACTAGAATAATATATATTAGTGTTGTAAATTTTTTTTTAATTTTTATTTTTATTTTGGGGTTTTTGGACTTAAGTACACTCATCCAATCTTTTTCTCAACAATTGAAAGAGTTGGGTTGGGGTTTTTTTTTTTTGGAAATTTTATTTAGAATATTAGAAATTTTCAATATTTTTTACATTGCCATAATTTTTTATTATAGTTCAATGGATGCCAGAACAAGCAGCCGTTAAGCACACTTTTATTAGATATTGGCAATTTCAAGGCTTGCATTTGCCATAATTATAATGGCAATGGATGTCAGTTGCCATTTTAACACACGAACTTAATAGATATATTAGTAATTGCAATGATCAAATTGCCCAGAAAAACAAATTTTCCCATAATAATAATATGTTGGATGCCAAAGGCATTATTATGATGCATGTGAAAATTGGCTGCACCAAAAACCCTAACCATTATGAACAGGGAGGGGTCTGGATACTGGAACTTATTAACATACAAAAACAAAGAAATAATTTTCAACAAATTGATACCTACTAAATAAGTAATTTACTACTTACTTATAAGTTGAACAACGTTGGGGTATATTTGTCGTCTTCGATCTATTCCCATGGTCAACTATATGTTGTTATCTCATGGGTCACAAGCAGTGCAAACATCAAGATTTTCAACAACCAGGGTCTCGATGGATACATGCGAAATGTCGTATATAAAAAAGTTTTGGAATGTAGTTTGTAATTGTAATTTTGTAATATGTATCGTCAAATACACACACACTTGTGCATTAAGCACGAGATTCAAACATCCATCCGTCCATTCATCCGGTCATCCATCCATCTCGTCATGGTCTGTTTACTCCGACGGGGTGGAGAATGAATGGAATACAGATGCGATGTGGCGAAGAAAACAATAGGAAGAGGTGGCACACATGCCAAAGCCCTACAATGACGAGACATATGGATGAAAAGATGTTTTACATATGTCCAGTCATCCATTCGTCCCGTCATGGTTTGTTTATTCCGACGGGGTGAAGAAAGAATGGAATACACATATATATAGTGAATTGAAAATTAATAATATTTTTAGCAGATGTCATCAAATTAGAAAAAAATAAAATAAAAATATCCACCCAACCCAAAATCTGACCAATTTGTTTCATGGTGAATTCTCTCAAAATTATGAGTTAGAACTTTCAAAAAAATAAAAGAGGATTTTTCTTCACGAATTCCCTTTTCTCAAAGAAAAAAATTGCAATTTTTCTGAGAAATGCATCTTTTTTTTTGGTAGGAAAAAATACTTTGTCACGTTTGGACACATGTTTTAGTGTTTAGGACAATTTTTTTTGTTTTTGCCAGTTTTCTATAATTCGGATAATTTTTTCCAAACATTTAAAAAATTAGTGCTATGTGATTTTTTTGGCATACTCGCATTTAGTGATTTTTTAAAAACAAATTTTGTGATTTGTTCGACCAAAAATATGGGAAAGCATTTTTTGTTGTTCGATAAGCTATTGCATGTTACCTGCGATACTTAACCATCACTGCGTAATATACTTTTTTGGCACATATGTAATGTATTGTCAAATACACACACACATGTGCATTAAGCACAAGGTTCAAACTAGTCCAAACATATTAAAGGACGTCGTGACGTGAAGCATCATTTCATCCATCCGTCCTATCATGGTCTATTTTGGTATAAAGGAATAAAATTAGGCTTTTGGTTTGGTGTGTAACTACTACTCTCCAAATTACACAAGCTTTTTCTCCAAAATAGTCTCAAGCAATAATGTCAGAAGTTGTTTTTTTTCCTCATGTACCCATTTTGGAAGGAAACGTCAACAACAACTGTTAGGTTTTATTCTCCCTTTTGATGGACTAACCCTCTCATTTAGAATCACTTGTTCAGCACGGGTGCCAATTTTGTAAACCTAATCAACAGACCTTGCCAATTTTGCAATAACTATTACATAACAGTTTTGGCCGGTTGTAGGTCCTAACTTGCCCCTAGCCTTGCTTGCCTATAGTGTGTAATAAAGACGTTTTAGTCAAGAAGGTGAAAGTATCAATGTAGAGGATGATTCACCCTAGCCACTCTCAAATAATGAACTCAAAATTCTTAGTAACATTTGGTGACCATTCCTCAAAATGTAGGACCAGATGAAATTGCATTATTATTCTTTAATCCCTTTCACCCTTGCTAGAAGAGGTGACCTTTTTTTTGGTGATTTTTTTTTTATTTTTCAAAACTTTGTCGCCAAATTTCTCTTTTTCTCTAAAAGACTGTGTGTGTTATTACATGTATATCTGCTAGCTATTGTTTTGATGATGTCATACAAACATGTCATCAATTAAGTCCAAATCTGCCTGGGGATAGCTTTGATCCATCTTTTACCAACCTCAATATGGGATTAAAGCGAGGTGCTATTGGGAACACCCTCGGGGAACAAATTGGGAACTTGATGGGAACAAGTTGGGAACAAAGGAAAAAAGAAAAAAATCCTTTCCCCAACCCCCCCTACCGCCCCCACCCAAAATTTAAAAGAAAAAAATTCAAGGCACTTTGAGTGCATGCTGAGCCTTCCCATTGGCTACATTAATTTTTTATTTCCAAAATTGTTCATCACCATTTTTGGCCCGGGCTAATACCCCCATTATAAATTGGGGTTACATATTTATTTAATACATTAATATTATGTCCGCATACAAATAGGGTTAAAAAGAAAAACCAACAGACAAAAAAAAAAAAAAATTTTAAAAATACATATACATACATACAGGTAATAAAACATGTGGCCCTATTATTAGCTACAACTTTGAAAACCATATTGGCCACTAGAAGAAGAGGATCCACTCGTTGTGTGTCTAAACAATACTAGCCCACGGCCTAAGATGTTGGCCAATAGGAACACATGACTCTGTGTGGCCAGTGGGTGGTGGCGACAGGTGATGATGATGATGAAGAAAGCGAGGTGAGACGACGTTAGGGTTTGGGACTTCTTGTGTGAATAGCCCTCGCTCCAATTGCTTATTTGCCTTCCTTTGTTTTTTTGTGTGGGCATTCTTGGAATCCCTCTGAGCGCACTTCCATCGTCATCGTTCTATACACCTTTACAGCTTTTGTGCAAAGGGAGGTTAGATGGGCTATTATTCTTACATATACCAAAAGATTTGAAATTTTTAAAATTTTTTTCCAAATAGGTTCGAGATTACATGCTTAATGGACAATATGTGCTTCTGCGACAAAATGTACAAGGGGTAGCAACAATGTGCAAATTGCTTGGCCAAGATGCAGTGTTCATTTTCATGGTAGTAGAAAGTGAAATGCCCTTGGTAAAACGGCTTGTGGAGAAGAAGATAGAGAGTTTTGGAAATGTAGTTTGTAATTGTAATTTTGTAATATGTACCATCAAATACACACACACATGTGCATTAGGCACGAGGTTCAAACTAGTCCAAACATAAAGCTGAAGAGCACATGTTAGTTACCATGCACCTTTTGACATGAAATTAGATAAGGGAAATTGCATTTTGGTGCACATTACATGTCCTTGATGTTTGGTGAGCTTGGCCATTTTCCTATAACCATTCTCTTGACAAGGAACAACTCACATTTTGTTGGTTTTGACTTTGGTGGGTAGAACCAACCAAATTTATATATTCATTTTATTTTTCATTTTTGTGTTTACATAATTCCCATCTATCTATATGAAAGAGAAAGCTTTATACTATGTGCTAGAAATGCAGATGTCTAGGCTCTTACATGTTTTTATTATCCATTAACATTAAGCTTGTACATACTCATTGGTGTAGATTTTGTGAAGATAGATTTGAACTTGGTCATGAAATGGCAACTACAACACTAACCTACACATGTGTAGTGGTGGCATTTAATTGGAGGGAACTTTTGAAGTTGTCACACCTACTATTGCCATTGATAATGTCAATGTATTACCAATGGATGCTTCTAAATGGAAATGGGGTATTCAAATGTGTGAAGCTGACTTACAATGGGCTTTTGCACTTCACACATTGTTGTTTGAACCTTATTGAACGATTGTATTGATTTTCATTTTTCAAAATAGAATAGTGATTTGTTGGCTCTTGGGATGTTGTGCAATTTCACAAATAAAGATTTTCAAAAAAAAAAAATTCCATTTTCATAAGCTGTAACTCTTTGACCTTGATGGTGTTTAGGTAACAAATGAACTTTTCACCCATCTCCTTACATGTCTTGGGACAATTTAATAATAGTTATGGGATGTCCATAGGCAAAGTGTTGATGTCTTTTCCTTGAAATGGGTAAAATGATTGCTTCCTTTTTATCACTGAAGGTTGAAGATCTTGTTGTAGCTATATAGGGGCTCTTGTAGTTAAGGGGGAAGTTACAAGGTCAAGGAAAAATAAGGGATGCAAACATACAAATACCAAGTTGCTATAGGGGTTGGAGCAAAAATAAGTGAAGCTCCATCACCTATGTGCAAATGGCAACTTATTTCACAAAGACATAAAATTGAATCTACATATGCAAATGTAATTTTTTTTGAAACTTGTAAAAACTTCAAGACATGTTTTTTTATCAGCCAAACATGGTTAGTGCCATGATGTAAATTTGCATACAAACATTATCATTGGGCATTGTCCTTTTGGATAGAAAATAATCAGTTTGATTTCACAAATGTTGAACAACCTATGGACAAAAATTTGACAAATGAAGGATTGGCATCAATTGCTTTATGTAAGACATTGTATATCTCAACATCCCCATAGACTTGATCTACAACAACCTAAAATAAACCATTTCCATCTTCAAACATTTGCTTCACCTGCAACGAAAATTGTATTATTGTGTAGCAACCTCCAATTAATACAATGAAGATTTCTTCCCATTTGAAAACATTGTGTGCACCAAATTCAATTGTTCTATTGCCTCACAATATTCCAAGCAACAACTTGTAAGAAACAATGTCAATTATTTTTACATGGTAACATCAAAATGATATTGAAGGATATAATTAATTTTTAGTATTTGAAAACACATAACCTTTAAAATCCATATTTAAAGAATTGTTAAGAAGGGAAAAAAAAAAAAACAAACAACCTTTCTTTCCTCTTTCTCACATAGTTTTTTTCTCTTCATCTTTCACACAATTCTACTTTATTATTTCTTGGGGGGGAAAGTCATTTTTTTGTGTATCAAATATTGAAAATTGTGATTCATCAATCAAGGATCGAATGCTCAAGAATAAGAAAATTGAATCAATATCAAAAACAAATACATAAGTAATCAAATTAATCATCTTATATGCAAATTCAAAACATCAATTTTATTGATGTATTAAGTAAAAAAAATTGTGTTGATTTTGGAAGAAGAAGAATTTACATATCTTATATTTGATTTCAATTGATTTTGATTGAATACAAATCAAAATTATGAAAATGAATTGAAAACATAAATTGACATTCATTATATTTCAACCTTATTTTTTGCAACCATATCAAGAAAAATCTAAATAAATTCACAATTTTCAAATGAATTTTAATTATAGTAGAACATTAATGTATATATTTTGATAGTTCCAAAGTATGGGCTAAACATGAATGATTATTTTATTTTGCAAATTCAAGCATTGGTTATTTCAATTTTATTTCAAAAAAGTTAAAAAGCAATCACATATCCCATATTTTATTTTAGGTATTTTTTAATACTTTTCTAAACTAAAATCTAAAAAACTTTAAAATTTTATTTAATTTTGAAATCAAGATTTTAAAATTTTAAACGTTTAAAAAAAATTCCAACCAATTATATATGATTTGATCTCGAAAAATATTTTCAATTGCAAAAATTTTTAATGCTACACTAATTTTATATTTTCATTATTTTTTAAATTTTATTTCAAATTAGATTTAATGGCTAACTTTTACATTACAATTCTCCCTAATGAAATTATAATGGAAATTATATTTTCAAAACTAATTCGTCATTTGACTTCCATAAATGAATGATATTATAGTCATGATAAAGAAATCTACTGAATGATTTTTTAATTGAGAACCCTGAATGTTACATGGAAAGAAATTGTAGACGAAATAATCCAATGGTCGGCAATATGTATTGCAAACAAAAAGTGTCAAAAATATAAATGGAATAAATCAATATATAGTGAAATTTATACAATTTTATCATATGAAACAAACCTTCAAATCGTGCATATTATGAAAAATTAAAAGGGAAAATTAAATCTTACATGAATTATTCCCAAAAAAAAAGTTAAATCCCATGATTTACATTAACTCCAAATGTACGATTTTATTCATGATATGACATAATATATCATTCAAACTTATGTTATAATTTATAATCATAAATTAGTTTTGATCATTCATATTTTGTATTTCTTATGAAGTTTGTCAAACCTTCCCCTTTCCACTTGACCCAACCTTTTAAAAATAGAAACAAAAATGTTGAAAGCTAAGAAATGTTGAACTTGTGGGGTGATTTTGGGACTTGATAATGCAATTGGCCAACATTGGTATAATTCACACAATTGCTCCATACAATGGTATTCACACACCGACAACAACTCCAAATAAAATGCCATAAAGTTGTCATTTCAGTAGAATCATTACTACTCAATACTAGCATTTCTTTTTGTAAGACATGGATGTCATTGTCTATTAGCATTGAAGCCCAATGTGATAAGACTTGAAAGTAATGGGGAAAAGGCCACATTTAAACTACCTACTCTTATAAATAGCTATAAAGTAGCTTAGCTTAATTTCTATCCTTTAACTTAACATGGTTAGATCCCCCTATGGATGGTTGCCAATGTGGTTATATCACAAAATGGTCAAAAAAAAAACACATTGAAACCTATTACTACTTAGTTATTGATAATCTCAAATGAGCTAATCCAATATGTAAATAATAAACTATATATATATGAAATAGGTGAAGCATTTTAAGTGGATGTTTTATATAAAAATTAATATTATGTGTGTAGATAAAATAAAATTGCAATTTTTAGATCTATTTTTAATATCAATATTCAAATTTGAATGTAATAAATGAGTATGCACAAAATTCACATATGTTTTATCTTTTTCTTTTTTGCAAGATTTGGATAAATATCACAACTTAAAATATCAATTAACAATTTCATCTCTATGGCATCTCCAAGCAATATTTTAAAAAATCCAACTATTTCATTAGAAAAGGCAAATACTCTTTTTGTATGTTTAATGTATATCAAACCTTGATTAGAACAAACATAATTAAATGTAAAATGATGATATGCAATTCACAACATAACTAATATTAATTGTTGACAATTACCTATGTAAGAATCCAACATTTTTGAAAACACCTATAATCAATATGATGAACATGAATATCATGTTCTAATATAAAGGAATTTGAATGGGGGACACCCCAAAGACGATCAAATTATTACAATACATTATTCAATCCTAAAATGAAAAAAACAATATTTGCCTTGTTCATAGGGATTGTAAGGTCATGTTAGTTAGGACAAAAAGCAAACTATGACAAGGTTTCCATTATTAATATTTATGTCAAATCATCCTTTTCAATTGTTTAAACAATTCAAAATTTATGAACGAACCTTTTTTTAAAATCTCCCAATGGACTAAACACTAGAACCATAAGTGCACAAATTTAAATTAGCATGAAAATTGAGATTTAATGTTCAAATTTTTTTTATTGAAAATTTAAAAAACAACTCCAACATCTACAACATTTGAAACATCACACAAAAACCAAAAATTGACAATACAAAGGATTTAATATTATATATCTTGCATAAGATATATAATATTTCTAGTATAGATGTTCCCATATTAGTGGGAAATGCATTACCTTTGAGTGTGGTTTGAATTATTCATTTACATAATCAGAAAATCAATTGGGATAGTAGCAGAACTTGTAAATTGATCACTAGTCCAAGAAATGAATCTCAATTTTAAGATGACCGATCTTTTAAATCCAATACATATGATGTCTTTTTCAGGGGGAATCTTCCATTGGTACATGGATTACCGTTTGGTGGCTAATGCTTGATAAAAACAAATGGGTCATGGAAGAACAAGGTTTAAATCTCTTGGTCTATTAGGATGCCTCAACTATATACATTACTACACTTCCACTTGGCACCTATCACGATGATAAATGGTTTGTCTTGCCGTGACCTTATCTTGGATTTTCAATATTTCTATCATTCCATCCCTTGCAAGGACGAAGAATTTGTTGTTATTTCGGCCATGTTTGGTTTGTGATTAGAGACTTCCAAAGATGTAAAAATAAGAGAATATTCATCTTGAGGTGGGCTTCCTATTTAGATGTTTTCAGTAGTTATTTGTTTTACATTTGGCTACCCAACGTCTACCGTGGGCACAATAACTGGTTCACCAAAGGTGCATCCTTCTCAGTCCTCTCATACTAGGGAAAGGTTCTCTCAATGCTCTAATACTTGCACAAGATATGTGGATCGAACTGTTTCACAACGATCTAAACTTAATTCATGTACCATTTTAATGGGCGAACGGCCCAACCTTTGGAACGTATTACTGCCCCAAGTGGCGAAAAGCCAACATTGAGGTGCCAAACCTTTTCGTCGATGTGAACTTGTGGGGAAAATCAACTTGTTATCCCTAGAACAACTTTTATCTATTGAGTGATGGCCCTTCCACTTGGCATTGTTGGATCATTAAGGCCGACTTTCATCCATGCTTGATAGGTGGGTCTTATAAGCAAGCTCCCTTTTGCCTTTACATTTGAAAGCTAATTTTTGTCCAGCCTGAGGAAACCTTTGCACGCCTCTGTTACCTTTTGAAAGGCGTATGCCCCATAGAAATTGTCTACTTGAGATTGTCCCTTGGCCCATAGGTTAGAATTATAACTCTTCTAGAATGGTATTTCACTAATGGCTCGAACCCCAACGAATCGCACATACACCATAATACATACTCTTCTACGCTAAGGACATCCCTGAAACGTTAGAGATTTTGTTATATTTTATACCAGTTGTCTTCAATTCTTGATTAATTATTGAATAATAGGCATTTTTCTTCGTATGCAAAATTTATTGGTTCGAATTAATCCCAACCATAAAAAATTATTATAAAATTTTCAATTAGACTTTGTTTTTGTACAAATTCGTTACTAATGAGAAAGTTAGATTAATGCAATATTTCAAGAAATATTTCAATAATTTATTTTCCCACTTCCTTTTATCTTGGGAGAGGTGCAACTAAACTAAGAGTCATTTATTCCCAACTTCAATCGCTCATTTTTTGGTGGGGATACATACAATATTATTTCATAAATCCAATTTTTCTTTTTCTTTTTCAAGAATTTGGAGCATTTTCTATAGCTACAAGATCAACAATACCATAAACTTTTTTTTTTTGCCGACATAAAAACATTTCTTTCCATATCTTTGGAAATAATCCATAGAGGTTTACCCATTCTTTGTACATAAACCTCGTTGATGTAGTTACGAAGTTTTAAGACTTCTTATGTTTCCATAATACATTCCCTTGTTTGTCCATCATAATAAGAACTAACAAGTTAATGAACTATACAAGCATTTTTTTATGCATACAAGTCCAAAACAAATAAAGGAAAAATTTAATCAAAAGATGATGCAAACTTTTTCAATTTCGCATATCTCTGGAACCTATTTCAAATAATTGAACCATTCATATACATACCATTTTATTCTTTTTACTAAATACTATAATGGTTCCATTGCTTTGGATATTTTCCAATTTAACAATCCCAAAGTGTTTTTAAGAAATAAAGCCAAATGGAAAAATGGCTATAAATCCAAATTCTTTTAAGAAAATGATTCTTCATTATTTATTGAGGATCAAATAAAATAGGGAGTTTATAACGCTAGAATAAATTGATAAAAAATGGAATAAAAAAGGAATAGTTATTGTTATTTAATTACCTCGAGATAAAAAGTTTTTTCTACAATATTTATATCAAGGTCTGTATGTCATGCTACTATTACCTTTCATTCAGCGTAGACATTTTTCCCTTGATTGAGCAAAAAAAAACATTGGCACAAAGCGTGGGGTAATGTTATATGTTTAATGATTTCTCCCCCAGTTAGGATGAAAAATCCCATAGAAGTAACTAATCTCATGCAAATTGTGTATACATCAAGTACTATGAATTGCATAGCATCATAAACATATATTTTAGTTAATATTGTTCCACCAGGAGAGTTAATGTATAAATACATGTCTTTGTTTTTGTCTTCCCCATTCAGATACATCATAATACTAATGAGTTGATTTGTGATTTCATCATCTACATGTTGACCCAGAAAGAAAAATCCTTTGTGATAGTGTTGATTAATTGGAGTAGATTGATGAATCCTCTTTCTCTAGAACTGTACAAGTTTCTTTAGAAGCATACTGCTCAAGTAGTTCAAATTAAAAAGTCATTTGTTTTTTCCTCAAAAAAAAAAAATTTCACATTCTTTTTATTTTTCAATAAACCTTTTTTCCACCACCTTTAGTTCAAGTTTGTCTCTTTTTATAGTTTCACTAACCAAACTACTTGTTAATTAATACGAGGTTTTTCTTTTCGTTATTCCCCTTACACAACATTTTCTTGTTTATAAGTAGGTTTATGTTCTACCTCGATAAAAACTATCCAATCCTCAATTGCACATATAGGACAAACAAAAGTAATTTGTAATTTTTAAAGCATCAAATAATGCAATTATATTTCCACATCATGTAATACATGTGGGCCAATTTGCAAATAACCAAAAAGGGAAGCCATCTTTTCTATGTTGGTTCAATAACATAGGGGTTTAGGTAGTTCCAACAAAACTTGTCATTGGGAAGTTCCAAAAAACCCATGTATAATTGAATAAGAGTTTGTGAATTATATTTATGATGTCATTGGGGATACTTTAGATCCATAGTGGATTCATATTTCATTCTTTTATATTTTCACTTGAAAAACATTGTAATGATTGTGTCAAGGTCACAAAAACTACCACAAACAACAAAAATTTCAACATACACAAGGGTTGTACAATGAATTATAACAAAACATTTAAAATGTAAGTTCAACCACATATAGAAAATAATATAAAAACAAGTCACAAAATATGCAAGAAAATATTCAAACAAAACATTAACATGAAAAGCTTACAACACATAGGAATGAAGGTTGTATTAAAAAGTTGTACTTCACATTGGAGTTAAATACGTTAAAATAAATGGGGAAATTTTTTATTATGTTTATGCATGTATAGGGAATTAATCTTAAACAAACTTTCACATAAGCTTGCAAATGGCCCATAATCCAAAGAACTTTTTAAATTTTCATTTTTAAATGTTTTTTTATAATGGATGAAAACTTATGAATGATGATAGATGAAAAATGGACGTTCATGAATGATGAACTAAATTATATGAAATATAAAATCTTTAATTTATGTTTAATGATCTACATTCGATAACTAGATGTCATGCATGACAAATTGAGGTGATGAATATATGAGAAATATTGATAATGACATTAAGAAATGGTCTTGTTAAAGCTAATACTAACATTACAAAAATTAATGATGGAGTTGAATAAAACGTTAAGATTTCTATTACTTATGGAGGCATTATAAGTGTTTGGGGCAATCAAGTTATTTAAAATGTTGATAGAATTGAATGAAGAAATGTTGAAAGTGTTGTAAAAGGTGATTGTGGTGATTACGATTTGGTGGAGTGGTTGGAAGTCTAAAGGTTATCATGATGATGATGTTAACTTCATTAATAATATAGTTAATGTAAGATTAAGAAGGAACGTCAATATAAGTCAATCCTCGAAGGTTTTTATTAAATGTGTAAAATCAAGTTCATATTATGACCTTTAATCATCCATGTCCCAAATCAAAAATTGAACTTTGAATTAAAGTACTTACAAAACAAAACCATTAACCAAATGATCAAATCATTAGTTACAAATTTTTATCTAGTTGTGTAGTCATTTTATTTGTTCCAATTAGGTTGTTGTGATATATGTAGGATTGTAAATTATTACAATTATCCCATTTTCTTATACAACATAGACTACGACATTGTTGTGAGCAATTTCTTATGCCATTGCTAGAGTTTTTTCTTGAAGGTTTTTTGTGTTGCCCATCAAAAGCATTTCACAATGTGGATGCATTGGAATTTAGTAATACCAAATACAATTATCAAAATGTAGTAGGAGGATTAATCTTACTATTTCAAAATGACTAAGAGTTTTTTATGCTTGTAAGTGATTGAGGAATGATTGTTGTTAAACCTTCCCCATACTGAATACACTATTTGACTTTACATAAAAGTTGCAAAACCTTTGAGTAAGGTTTCTAAATCAATTGAGGATTTTAGGAATAGCAAAGAGTTTACTCTTTGTTATTTAAATTCTTGGATTCTTGTAAATTGGTTGATAAGGACTTTTTGGTTTTTCATTTTGTCATGTGGGTTCTCCCATTCTTTTGTTGTGATGTTACTTTTTTCATCCAAGCCGGATTGGGGCATACACCTTACATTGGGTAAAGCCTTAGGATGAAGGCATAACTTAAAGAAAGGCCTTAGAAGGAGGTCATTATTGAAATATGAATGAACACCTTATTTTGATTATGCCCTCATCTTGGGGTTTTACCCTACACATAATTCATGAACAAATGACAAAGGTTATCATGATTATTAAATTATCTCATATAGTAAAATTATTGGTCAAATAATGAAGGCAAATTTTCACCCCCCAACTCTAACTAAGCCCCAAATGTTGTAATTTACAAAAAAATTACATTTATTTCATTAAATTTGAATGTAAAACACAAACACTAATCATCTAGGATAATGATTTTTCAAAGTTTTGCCTATGTTATACCATTAGTGAAAGCAACATTGATGTCACATTAAAATTCAAGCTAAAATTATTTTTATCATCTCAACCTTGAACCCATTTTCCTTTGAGCCATAAAATTCAACCATATTTGTTTGTTTGTTCTATCGGTCCCCTTATTTGACATAATTTTATAGTTTTTTAATTACTTGCATTTTTTGAAATTTGGAAAATCTTGCTCAAACGATAGTAAGGTTTTTGAGAATTTGGAAGTTTTGGTACAACCTAGGCAAGACCTTTTGGATTTCAAAAAATGATTTTTTTTTCAACACATTTTAAAATCTTTTTCATATCTTTTACATAATGATAATTTCTTTTCTTTTTAGTTTTTATTTTTACTTTTCAATTTTTTTTAACATCATCATCATCATCATCATTTATTTAAATTTAAAAGTTTCAAAATCAATAAAAGAATATACAAAAAGACATTATTCTACAAAAAATTGACATAAAAAAGGTGTAGAAAAAATTAATATCATTATTAGTAATATTGGTTGAACCTTCTTGTGTGCCATTAATAATTCTAAAAAATCACAAAGTTGACCCTAAAATCAAATTATTTATAACCATTTTTTTTTAAAATCACACAATTCACCAAAATAATTGGGAATTTTCATAGACATTTAGATTGAATTGCAAAGTTGACCAAAGAAAACATATTACTTCCAAAGAAAAAAAAATGTCAAGAGAATCTACAATTCTCAAAACAAATTGCAATGTTTCCTTTAAAAGATTTCTACTTTGGCCACATGATAGAGTTTTGAAAGAAAAATAGTTATTGCTTGAACTCTAGATTTCAAAAAATCAAAAAGATGAAGTAGAACTTATTGTGGATCATTACCATTTTGGCCACATAAAAAAGTTCAACAAAAAAAAGGTATTATTTCAACTTTAATGAAACATTGAATCCATAAAATGACATGTAGACAAGCCCCAAGTCTAGCTAGTCAATTCATGAGGACCAACTCCAAATATGAATCACAAACTTCACATCACAAGCTCCAAATTTGAAAACATGAAACAAAAGTTTGCTATCAAAATAATGGAATACAAATCATAAATCAACGTATGAACTTAGAAACTGAAACATGAAAACAAAATCAAACCTTTTTGCATATCCGTTGCTACCAAGCTCCACAAAAAATCAAGAAATCCTATCACAAGCTCTCAAATAAATGAACTTTGGAAAAAAGAAAAAAGAAGGTTAGGAAGTTGTAAATCAAACACAATCAAAGCTATAACTTATAGATACGAAACAATAAAAAAAAATGGTAATACCTTACATGTGGGATTTGAATTGTAGTTCCAATTTCAATAAAAAATCATGAAATTTGTATCACAAATTATGAAAAGAAAGAGATTTGCAAAATAAAATAAAATAAGAAAGTTGTGACTTAAACATAATTTAGAAACATGAATCAATTACAATAAATAAAAATACCTTATGGAATTTAAGTTGTAATAACAAATTCAAAATTTGAATTACATACTCCGTAACATCAGCTTTGAAAGTACATTGAATCAAAAACATTCAATGACAAAGAAATAAAGTAAGTTTTATAAAGACGTAAAACTTTTGTAATAAAACAATTTCAAAAGAAAAAAACATAAAAAAAAATCACCCAATTTTGCTTTGCATTTCTAAAAAAACCAATAACTAACATAGGATTAACAATTGAGTTAATTGTTATTGAACAATTTTGCAAATGGCTAAAAACATGGCCAAAGGTAATATTAACGTTGAAAACATCAAGTGGTTGTTAACTAAGGATTGCTTACTCAACATGGACTTCTTATTGACCATAAATCATTTCCAACCTAAGAATCTCATCATTGAAATACTAATTCCAAAAGTCATCGAAAACTAATTCATTAAAAATTTCTTGTGTACCACTTGAACAAGTGACAACATAAGGTCTTTTTGAACAAAAAACATGAATAGCAGTATAAGGTAACCTTCAATTAGAAAAAGTAGAACCATGTTTTTATAAACCATAAAAAAGAACATGAAGAAAATGTCTCTATGGACCACAAGCAATAGTAGCAATAGATGGTATCTATGGACTATAAATAATAACAATAGCATAAGGTGCCTCTAAACTAGGGACATACATAACAACAAAAGGTTTCATTGGACTAAGAACATGAACAACAATAGAAGTTTTCCCTAAATTGGGAAAAATAGCGGCAACAAAGGGTTTCTTTAGACCAAAAACAACACCAACAAAAACTACATTTGGAACAAAAAAAGATGTAGCAAAAGGTGTATTTGGACCACGAACACAAAGGACTAAAAGCTTCATTTGTGAGATTGTTTTTAAAAACAAACTCATACACAAATTATTATTTTTGAATAAGAATGCAATAGCAAAAAGGTAGGGGAAATTTTTAAAAAAAGTAATAACCATTAAAACTTCTTGAAATTTAAAGAACAACCGTTGAAAACTCTTGAGCAGTAACAAATCAACATCACATTGATTTCCTGCACAAATAAGAAACAATTAAAAACCAAAAACATGATAAGAAAAAAAGAATAATAATAATAAATTAGAAAATAAAAATAAAACAAACCTTCTATTTCTCAAAATTTTCTTTTTCTTCATGAATAGCTTTCTCATAATGAAGGAGACAATTCGCTTTTAGTTCACCACTAATAATGCGTTGTAGAATTCAATCTTTAAGGTGTTTGTCAACATGATTATATCTACAAAGATGCAAACCCAATATAAAAAAAATAAATTTAGAAATCAAAAGAGGAAAATGATTTTTTGAATCTAATTGTACATACAAAGATACACAAAAAGAAAGATTTTTTTAAAAAATTAGGGTTTAAAAGTGCAAGGAGGTTCAAAAAGGATTTGGAAAAAATAAATTAAAAAAAAACTCATTTCCCATAAAATATGGGGTAACGATGACCAATAACATCCATGCCATGTTCACACGGCACTAATGCCTCCTCCATATGGGTTATACCAATGCCTCTTTCAATTTTATTTGACAAAACTTTGTTTTTCAAAGATGAGAAATCAAAGGTCAAAGTATTCATGATCAACTTCAATTGGTTGCGGCCAATGGGTGCAATAATAAACCATATGTCATATTTAGGCTTCCATCTAGGTTTAGGGTGTGGATAGAGAGGATGGGGACCCAGGTTTTTAGAAGGCCAAATTGGACGATGCGGAGCCATTTCCTTGTATGTTTCAATGACATAAAAATTGGGTAATTGAAAGAAGGAGGATGTCGATCCACTAAACATCATGTGACATTGATGCATTAGTTTTTTGACACACCTTGGCAAAATCTCAATACCAAACTGGTAAGGCACTCAACCAAATAAAACTTTTGGAAATGTACACTATGGAATTTGAAATAGCCATTGATGAAAAAAATTCAAATACAAAAATAACCAAACCTCAAGTTAAGGTTTGTTGGAGATGTCAATTGGTAAATCGATTATGCCAACATCAACCATTTCTCTTCAAGAGTTAGAACCTATGATTTTTTAATACTCTTTCTAAGACTTGCATTTGAAGCTCACAATGTAGCTTCATCTCCAACAAACTTAACTTGACTATATTTTGCATTCATAAAGATGTTGAAGCCAATTGCTGGAACAATGTTGGTTTCAACCATTCGCTGATTTTGCTTTTGTCGGTTTAGTCAACTAATAATTCGAATTAATGTCATGAAAACAAAAATGTTAAAAAATACAAATTTAATAAAAAAAATGACATCTAACTAAAAGAAACTAAAAACATCCAAAATGAATGGATAGGAATATGAATCAAACAATAATCAACATAAGATTTAGACAAAAATGGAAATAGAAACCAAAATTGAAATAAATAAATAAATAATAATGAATAAATGAAATGTTCGAAAATCTTATAACCTAATTACAAGGGTATAGAAAGTAATAAATAACAACAACATGGAAAAAAGAAAAAAAAAGGGAAATAATTAAATGAATTGGCATGAAAAAACAAAAAAATTGATTTTTTTTTCATAGATCAAACTTGGTTGAAGGGTGAAAAGTGTCGTCCTTTTTTGTAACTTGCAACATAAACAAATAGAGCATGTCAACGAGATCCTTGATGGTCTCTTCACTCTCAAATAAATTGTCTATAGATTTTTACATATCATAACCTTGAAATTGTTGCCAATCGTCAAACAATTTCTTAGCACAAAGTTCAATATGTTTAATGACCGTTTAGCCTCCTTTGTTAACATTGTTCAACTTAGATTCATTAATTTCAAGAAATCGAGATTTTGCACTGAAATCACTAGAAGGAGAATCATAATCAATGGCATCATGAAATGCTTCAAAATCAACTACAATGACATCAAAATTTGGAGAAAGGGAATGATCAACAATAGAAGGGGGAGGAAATTGAAATCTAAAAACATCAATTCGGAAGGGACATCATAATCATCAACATGCAATGGAATTGCAAGATCATCTTTTAATGAAGAATCAAAACCAGGAGGACGAGGAAGAAATTCAAGAAGTTGAATGAAGATATCTGATCCATCATTTGATCACAAAAGTTTAGGGGTTCTACAACTAGTAGAAGGGATGGATGCATAAACAAAAGGAGTAGATGGCACAATAAGGCTTGATCCACTAGCTTCAACAAAACACATCTATGCAATTTCACTTATTAATAGATTGGGAAAGAATGAATCACAAGCTCCATCATAGTTAAGATCTTTGCAACAAACCTACTTCCCTGGATCCCAAAACCCTAAACCCCGAACCCTTCATCTCCTGACCCCAAAACCTTAAACCCGGAGCCCTTCTTCCCTTGAGGCCCTAAACCCTAAACCCTGAACCCTTTTAAGGTTCTTCCCTTCAGGCCTAAAACCCTAAACCCTTTCAAGGTTCTTCCCTTGAGGTAAACCCTGCACCTTTTCAAGGTTCTTCCCTTGAGCTTTCATGGTGGAAGTGGGGTAGGGAAAGGGAGAGAGCGAGCGAGCGAGCACGCAGCAGGGTAGACAGGAGGGAATGGCAGACCTGTTTGCCCTTCTACGAGACCTGGGAGATCACATTGCAAACAAGGGAGAAGGATCAAGCAGTACCCAACTGGACGATGACGATCCCGTCGAGTCTCGCTTCCGTTCTGTTCTTCCCAATCTTCTTGAAGGCTACCTTGTCCCTCACAAAGGTACGTCCGATTTCCTGATTTTGTTTTGTTTTTTGGTGGGTTTTGTTTTTCCTCTTTTGGAGGCGCACCCATTTTTAACAAGACCGGGCGCTTGCTGAATTTTTTGCTAGCTGGAATATTTTCTACTCGTTTGGAAACAGGACTTTTCCTCCAGAATTCAATCTCATTTCAGCTCAGAGTTTTAGGGTTTATGAAATGGGGTGGGGGGAATTTGTGCACCCATTTCATTCATAAAATGTAAGCTTCTCTAGATGTCCAATTGTTCTCAGCTGCTAGCCCACAACCAAAAAACAACAGATTACCATCAATCCTTTGAGGAGGAGATAGAGATTGATGTTGTTGATCTGGAAAGGGTAGTTCCAAGGGGATGATAGCAGCTGAAGGCCAGGTTCTGTTATTTCATATGTACAAACCCTAATCCAATGTGCATGCACTGACAAGGGGTTTAATGAAATTCTGAGAGGAATACATGCAGTTAAAGAGCGGGAGCTTATGGCCATTCTGAAGCTACTTTGCCACACAGTGAAGAACTATCCAGGTGTATTTTTTCATGGGAAGGGCCATGCTGTGCTTCCAATTCTAGGCCGCATCATTCCACTCTTTGCAGAACCAGACTTAAGGCCAGACCCTTCTTCCTTTTCCCTTTCCTAAAAACCAACCCAATTCTTGTGTTATGATGGTTGTGGTGGTCTTTGAACCTCATCCTTTGGCATGTGAAGATACAATTCAGATTAACGGAAGTTGTCACCTTTTTACTCAAAAGATTCCTGAATTTTTTTGTGCTTCTTTGCTGATTAGACTGTTTGGCTGTCTGTGTGTGTTTGCAGTGTGCAGCACAGTGGACTCTTTGATACATTATGGTCTCTGCTGACATTGCTCCGTTCTGGTGATCGGGATATCTTTTGTCAGATCTTCACCGGCGCCATGATGCTTGTTGAAGGTTTCAACACACTGCTGTTCCCAAAATATGTTTCTCCTGATAGATGAAGGAAGGATCCTTTTTTGTTCCCACTTCTTGGCTGACTTGATTTTTAAATTAGTGTCTTTAACAATGGCTATGACTGGGTTTTGCAGATCTTGTCTCAGTTGCTTCGTTCTATGCTGCTCCAACAAGCTTCACCATGTGCACATCTGTTTCTCTGCAATGCTATTTGGGGGCATATTCCGCAATCCAGAATGGATCAGAGGCTGGTGGCTCTGGATACTTGCCTCCATTGTGCAAAATTCCCTCTTGTTGGACCCCTCCACAGGGCCCTGGACTGCTCATTGAGGTATCTGGTGACACCAGATGGCTGCCACTTGCAGAATGGACTCTTCAGCTCTTGACTCGATGCCTTACAGAAGTGGCTATCCATGTTGAAGGCCTTCTGACTCCTTCATTTCTGACCACAGTTGGCTGCTTATTGAGCTATGGGGATAGTCAACTACATATGGTAGTATTCTCCTATTGCCTGTGTTCTCTCCTGTGTTCATTAAACTGCCTTAGGTCATAGTATCACAGATCATATTTCTTCAAAAGTCTTCATGTTTCAAGGATTTGGTTTGTGCACTGCCTTATTTATTTTTCACTTGCAGAATTTATGTTAAAAAGAATACATGATCTTGTGCTAGCCTCTTTTTGGAAGTATTCTGAGCCTTTGATAGCATGCAGACATGCTTTGATTTTCTACGGGCTGCAACAGTCGTAATGGATGCAGAAGCTATTCCAAGCGAAAAATTGATTCTGTCCATCATCTGTATCCTATCTCCAAGTAATGGGTTACCTCTCCTCTTTAGGTACACACCAACCTGATAGAATGCAATTGTTTTTCCTTGAGCTGAGCTGTGTGAGACCAGTCTGGCCCACAGCAGTTTATGTTGTTTGCTTGTATTGATTGCTGTAGTCAATGTGGGGGTAGAGTCAAGTATGTTTCATTCAGTGACAGTAGAATGAGTATACTTTGCAGGACTTGCAAATTGTGATAACATCAGGTGTTCACATGCTCACAGACCTAGTTTGTTGTGGTTGGCACTTCAGGACTGCTGCATATGATACATCTCTAGGGTCATGCCTTGAAGCTTTATATGCAACAAGCCACTATGGCACTATAGAGTGTACAGCCCAATTGCTTTTCAATGTCCTTCCTCAGACTGTGAAGCAATCACCTAGCTTGGAGCTCAAAGTACACACTCAGTTCCTTCCACTGCAATTGATCAGTTTCCTTTAGAGTATTTGTGCTGGTTTAATTTCAAAGCCTCTCAAGCTTCCTGCAGATGTCTGATGACTTTCTTCCCTTCCAGGTATTTCCAGTTGGTCATAGCTGACCATTTAGGAACAAGGGCATGATCTTCTTATGCTTCTGAACATGAAGCCAAAGATCTCATGTGCAATTCCTTTGGTCCTAATGCTATGCAGTTTCTCTCTCTCAGGTAGCCATGTGCAAAATATTCACAATGGTCATCAAGCAGATCCCTTCATATTCTGAGCATGTATCTTCTCTCCTCCAATTGGCATGCATCCCAGAAATTGTCTCAGCACTCAGTGACTGTATACAAGTGGCGCTTGAAAATCTTGGATTGGAAAACGTGGCAGGCGCTGCTGGAGAAGCTCCAACTTCCAAAGAAGCTCAAGTGCCATTGAACACCATTGATGGTATTGATTGCATTCTCCTGACTTTGTCCTTGATCCTATTCTTAACGTTAGTCTTCAGCCATGTTCTGCCAGATAGGTACCTTTTTGTTAATCTTCTCTCAGTTTTCCCCTCTTTTGCCAGATGCAGCTGGAAGTAACCAAGAGTATGAGAGCACGATGATGAAGAGGCGAAAGCTAAACCCGAATGGAAAAGTCCAGAAAACAGCTCTCTCTGAGTCATTTACCAGCACCTCAGTCTCTGAACCTCTCAATACTGTACTAGAAGGGATTGGGTTTTTGGATGGCCCTGTTCTCGAGAATAATCAGTTCATTCTAGAACACAAGTTCATTCTGCAAGGATCTGTTCATGAAGAGGTAGTGGAAATGATGAAGGCATTGCAACCACCAGAGGTTGTGGACTCCCAACTTTCAAATGTCCAAGGGTTGCTAGCAGCTGTTGGTGTTTTGGTTCGTATTTTCTCCAAGTCTGTGGGGACTGTCTGTCATCAGCATTTGATCACACTTTTGCATAACTGGATTCCTTGGGTTCGTGATAAGGTAAAAGCAACACATTTGTGTCTTCTTTGTGATGTTTCTAATGTGCCTGGGATATTCATGTGATGCAAGCAGTTTCCTGCTTCACATCCTCAACTGCATTCCACCACCAATAGCTTGTGCCAGTTTTCCCAAACATTGATGGCTGCTGATCTGGTGATTGTTGCTCATGATTTCCTTAGGCTCAAGAGGGAGCGCTTACAAGGTTGCACCTCACCATGTTTCTTGAAGCTTTGGAATGGTTTCTGTCAGAAGAAATTGGTGGGTCTGGCTTCCTGTAGTTTTGGGTTGCAGACCCATTTCCTTTTTCTTACCCAAACACGCAGATTCAGAGATATCAGAAATTGGAGTGTCTGGCTTCTTGTAGTTTTGGGTTGCAGACCCATGTCCCCTCACTGCTGCTTATATGGCATGCTTCCTTTTTTCTTAACTGAACACAGCCAGCTTCAGAAATGCCTGATATCTCTAAGACATCTTTGTCTGATGTGGCACCCTCTTGACTTCTGTATACAGATGTTGTTGATGAGGGAATGATTGAATCAAATGCAAGAAGAGACTTTTTAACCAAAAAGCACAGCAATCTGGAGCTCTTTCTTGAGGAGTCCTCCTTCAATGCAATGGTTTTAATTGAGGTTTTGCAGCTTCCATGGACCTTGATTGAACTCAGTGACTCAGAGGTCATGTGGAGGAGCAAATCAAGAGCTGTGGGACTAGCTGTGAAGCTGGGGTGGAAATCCCAGGTGTTAACATTTGACAAGATTGTGGAACAAGCACTCAAAGATGAAGATGCAAGCCTACGTTCATATGCCATTCTGGTGATTCCATTGTTGGTGCTGCAGTCAAGTTCTGCTCGATTACAGACATTTTGTGAAGTCATTTTGTACGTCAAATTTGTCAAAGCAGCTAGTACATATGCTATAGACCTTCCTCCTCCTTCTGCTGTCAAATTGGTTTCCATCTGGTGCCTGCTTGAGCTCTGCTACTGTGAACTTTTTCAATTCCTCTTTCTTTGATGTTAGGCAGATTTTTCAGTGAAGGTAGAAAGTAGAAACCATGATGGGTCTCTTCTTCTATCACGCCCCTCTGTTTTCCCAAACTGTTCTTACCCTGGACTGTGGTTCATAGTCACAGGACTACAGTGTGCTCTCTAATTTTTCTCTCTTGTCAATTTTGTGATTTGTTCTTCCATTGCAGTAATCTTGGAGATGATCCTGCAACGCAAGTCCGGGAGGCTGTAGCACAAGTCATTGGAATCATGGCGTGCATCTGCAATTACTCAACAGATTCAAGCACCAAGGATTCTCCTCCCACAGTTCAAGCATCTTTTCTCAATGGGTCAAAGCAGTTTGGTTCAGCTCATGACCAAGTTGGATTTACATGTCTTGAATGTGATGGAGCTTCCTATTCAATTAGAGGTGGAAATTATTGTCAAGATGCTGCCCTGGGTGGTGACAAAGGAGTAGTTGCACCACTGGCAACATTTCAACCTTTGTTCGGAAAACTACTATTTAATGAGACGTCTGAGAGTGTACAGGTTGGCTTTTTTTTGATAGCATTTTTTTCTTGAGCAGGTGTCTGGCCTTCTTACACTGTTTTTATAAGCAGTGTTGGGTGGGTACCCAGTTTGGAGGGTCAAGACCACCTAACAATGCTTATTAGATAATTATTGTATATTGAGATTGCATCAATTTCAAGAGAACTGCTGTTGTTACTCATGCTGCAACTTTGGGTACAGGTCGCTTTTATTGGCAGCATGTCACGCTTATTGCAGCATGCTTCAGCTGAAGAGCTCTCCATCACAAGACAGGACTGGCGAAGCGCTCTGGATACACTTCCCCTCCACCCACACCGATTGGTGCGGGAGGCTTTTCAAATGCAAATCCACTGTTTCACTAGAAAACAAGTCCTGCAAGGGGTACTGGGGAGCAAGACTGAGGATAGCAATAACACTAGCTGGGAACTTGAATTGCTTGGAATATTACGGCATGCATCTTGCATTGCCGAAGATTCTGATGTGATTGAAACTGTGCTTCAAAGTGTTGCTGAAATTGCAAAAACTGTCGGCCATAGCCGACAGTTTCTGTTCTTTGCTCTTGTTTTGCTTTTGGAGCAGCTGGATAGAAGAGAGGTGTCTCTTCGGGCACTGAGTGTGACACTCATACACAAAGTCGCTTCTAGTGGATTTAAGGGATCTGGTGGCACTGCCAGAAGTATACAGGCAAGATTTTTTGCCCCATTATATGCCACTAACACAAATGTAATATTTGGGTCTTGCTGCTGCTGCTCATTTGGCTCTGAGAAACCTGATGAGTGTGAGCTCACCTTTGTGATTCCTGTGTTCTCAGTGAAAGTTTTTTCAATTGACAGGCTATGGTGGAGAGCATCCGTGAAGATCTTTTTGAGTACTTGGTTGGGCGTTTAGCAAGCCGACCACTCATGGTTCGTGAATTTGCAGAGGCCATAATGGGCATGGGAATGGAAGATCTTGTCAAGATCATGGTCCCACATGTTCTTCCAAAGCTGGTTCTAGACCAACAGCACAGCCAAGTGGCTTTTGCAACCTTGCAAGAACTTGCAATTCAGCTGAAAACTGATTTGCCAGTGCTGTTGGTTGAATGGTGCCACATAGTTTTGTCTGTTCTTCTTCTCCGAGCAGATGGGAAGGAGCTTTTTGCTGCCCTGCAGTTCTATGAGGCCCAAACAGGATCTGACCCACGTGAGATTTTTGCTGCGGTTTTGCCAGCCCTTCTTGGTGAACTTGTTCGGTTTCTTGGTGATGTTGGTGATGAAGATGCCCTTCGAAGGTGATAAAGAGATTATACTCTGCACCTGCTCAGTAATCATTATTCATCTTTTTATGTTGATGGTAAAATAGCTATGGAAGTCATTGGGTTTCTGATACTAGTTGGGGGTGGTATGTTTCAGATCAGCAAGGGTGGCACCCATGATACAAGAAGTTGCAAGTATTGTGACAGGTTCTGATGACCTGCCAACATTTCTGCGGACCCATTTTGTTGGCCTTCTCAACAGCATTGACCGGAAGCTTCTACGAGCATCCAATATTTCTTACCAACGACAGGGTCTCAGATGTATTGAGCGTCTTGTTAACATGATTGGCCGGCACCTCAGTGCTTTTGTCCCCAAGATTATGGCCTTGCTCACTCAGGCTCTTCAAGATCCTCTTTTGCAAATCGAAGGGCTTCGTGTCTGGCTCTCCTTTGTCCAAACACTTGCTCAGGTATATATGTCAGAAGTTGGTAGCAGGGTCTTCTCATATCCAGTATGTACTGTTCTCTTAATCTATGTTCTTTATCCTAGACCTGAAACCCAAAGTGCAGTTTTGGGTGGAGTTTTCCTGGCATTCTGACTTAGAGATTATTGCGATTTTCTTAGGTATCTCCGATCAGCCTCAAGAATGTGGCCTGCCAAATAGTGGTATCACTAATGCCATGTCTGGAGGGACAACCTGAGGAGCTTAGAGCGCCACACCTGGGAGCAGTTGTGGAAATCCTTGAAGAACTAGTGATAAAAAATGGGCGGTTATTACAAGACCAAGCGAGAGAACTCCCTCTCCTCCCAAGTCTTCCTGTGCTAGAACTAGTGAACTCTGTGCTGCAGGAGGCTCGAGGGGTTCTAAGTCTACAGGATCAGCTCAAGCAGGCAACTGATGGATTGCGTCATGAAAACTTAAGTGTTCGTTATGTGACAGCCGGTGAGCTTAACAAAGTTCTGCATTCCAAACGAAAGGACATTGATGCAATGTTGCTTGGTGAGGCGGCACAGGATGCAGATGTCATAAGCTCATTAGTGACTGCTCTTCTGCGAGGATGTGTTGAGGAGTCTCGGACTGCCATGAGCCAGAGGCTTAAAATGGCATGTGCTGAATGCTTGGGGGAGCTTGGAGCAATTGACCCTGTTAAGCTTCAGGTCAGTCTTCTCACACATGTAATTGCAAACCTTGGCCTTTCTGGCCTTGGTTATGCTCTATTCTTACAGATTGAGAGATGCTGAAATCATAGCTTGTGTGTGTAGCTTTTGGGTGTTTCACAGTTGAAAACTGTTAGCTCCAGGATATTTTGTCTTGCTCCTAATCAAAAGCAATGTGGCAGGTGGACCTCCGTCGCCGGTCTAGAATTGAGCGAAGTGACGAAGACCTTGTTTTTGAGTTAATCAATGAGCATCTTGCTCCTGTTCTCCGAGCGGCTTCTGACACTGCCATACAAGACACAGCCGCGCTTGCAATCCAAGAGCTTCTGAAACTCAGTGGCTGCCATGCAATCACCTCCACTCAACGAGACTCTGTGGGCAGGGGGGGAAGGCTGCCAAGCTTGAGAAAATCAGGTGTCTCCACTTCGGGTTCGTTGGAAGTTAAAGCTGCTGCTGCTGCAACTGGGTCAGGATCAGATGCAGGTGGGGAGCGGCTCTGGCAACGATTTTCAGATGATGTGAAGGAGATTATTACACCTTGCCTGACATCAAAGTACTTGTTGAAAAACTCAGGTGCTATTATGCCCACAGGTCCACTTTTCTCAAGGGGAATGTCATTCCGTCGATGGATGTATCTTTGGATTCGCAGGCTGGTGTCACAAGCAACAGGGCGAAGGGCAGAGATTTTCACTGCTTGTCGAGGAGTGGTGCGGCATGACATGGGCACAGCACTTTACTTGCTACCATATCTTGTTCTCAGTGTGGTTTGTGATGGATCGGAGGAGGCTCGGCAGGGTGTCACCGATGAAATTCTGACTGTCTTGACGGAAGCCCTGTCCCCAGGTACCCTTTCATTCCTGCATTTGCATTTTATATCACTGGTCATATTCCAGCATACCCTGTATTGTTCTGCACTTAATCTCCTCTTCAGGTCTTCCTCGTATCCATCTATGCTGTTCTACTTAGAAAACATGGTCATCAGGACCCAGCCTAGAGAGAGAGATGGTCAAATAAAGAAGTGTACTTTTGTTGAATGTGGACAGAGGAAAGGATACAGAATTCTTCACGGAACTGGTCTGGTCCATGTGAGGTAAGCACGCAAACAGTCTTTACTTTACTAGACAATCTGGGCCAGTGGCTGGATGATTGCAAGCAGGGAGGGATCCTCATGGCACCAATTCAAGCACAAGCAGGTGGTACCCACAGCAAAGGAACCAGGGGAAATGCAAAAGCAGAAGCTCAGCTTGAAGCCACCTGTTCTGCACAACGGCTCAAGAATGTTTCTAAGCTTTTAGCTGCAATTCCAAGACAAGCATTGGCCGGAGCTTCATTTCGATGCCAGGCTTATGCACGGGCACTCCTTTACTTTGAGACTCATGTGCGGGAAGAATCTGGAGCTCTAAACCCAGCTGCGGAGACTAGTGGAACCTTCATAGATGAAGATGTCACTTTCTTGCTTGAGATTTATAGTGGACTGGATGAGCCAGATGGACTTTCTGGGCTGTCACGCCTTCGGAAATCCGCAACTCTTCAAGATCAAATCCTAATTAATGAGAAGGCTGGCAATTGGGCTGAGGCACTAACGTGCTGTGAGCAAGCTCTTCAAATGGAACCTGACAGTGTTATGCGGCATCTTGGGGTTCTTGACTGCCTTCTTAACATGGGTCACTTGCAGGTGCTTCTTTCAGCTAAGCTTAATAAATGAATTGCATTGCATGGATTTTGTGCCAGAACTTGGATCACATCATTTTGCTAGGGATTGCTGTTTGTGACACCTTGGTGATGTAAGTATGTTGGGAGTCATCCTGAAGGTGAGAAATGTGAGAAGACTTTGATTTCTGGAGTACAATGAGCAAACTTGTTGTGAACCTGGAAACTCTCTGCAGGCAATGGTGACTCATGTGGATGGTCTGATCTCACGAATGCCACATCACAGAAAGGAATGGAGTACAAAAGGCTTGCAAGCAGCGTGGCGTCTTGGTCAATGGGATCTTCTTGAGGAGTATGTGAGTGGAGCCAATGCTGATTGCTCATCCTCAAATACTGCCCCTGATGGGAATTTTGCATTTGACTTGAGCTTGGCAAAAGTCCTGCAAGCCCTTCAGAAGAAAGACCAAGATTTGCTTGCTGAAGAGCTTCTTCATTCCCGACAAACACTTCTTGCCCCATTGGCAGCTGCAAGTATGGAGTCCTATAACCGTGCGTACCCGTACATTGTCAAGTTGCACATGCTGCGAGAGCTGGAAGATTTCAGTACTGTCACTGCTGCTGTTGATTCCTCTGATGGGTCTTGTAAGCCAAATGGTGGAGGGCCTGAACAGGACTCGCCCACTATGAGCATGGTGAAGTTTGTTGGAGACTTGGAGAGCCGCTTGAAAATCACACAGGTGGAAATTCTCAGGTCCAGTGGAGGAGAAACTGCTGCTGAATGCCTAGTAGCTGATCAGTCTCTTTGATCTAATCAAACAAACCTGTACCATCATGCTTTTGTTGGAGGGCTGTGCAGTGACATAGTTCCTTCCAGAAAATTGGCACTACATAGAGTTGTGAGTTGTTGTATGACAAGCTTAACATTTTTTGAGTGTCAATTTTGCAGCGTTCCCTTTGGACACAGGAGCCAATTTTGGCACTGCGGAGATTAATGTTCAGTGCAAGTGATTTAAAGGCAGAAGTGGGTACATGCTGGCTTCAATATGCAAAACTTTGTCGGGCAGCTGGTCATTATGAGACTGCCAACCGTGCAATTTTGCAAGCACAATCAGTCAGGGCACCCAATGCACACATTGAGATGGCAAAACTCTTTTGGGATACTGAGAAAAGCCATCGTGCCATAGCTGAGCTTCAGCAGGCTTTGGCACATGTGCCTGCTGCAGTAAGGGCTGGTGAAGAGCTTCTAGTTAGCAATCCAATGCTTGGCATCCAGACAGTTCTTTGTACAGAAAAGTTCTTCCATGTTGTAGAGGAAGGATGTGTCAGTTGAGCCATGCACTCAGAGTTGCAATAGTCAAGAGCCAAATTGAACGCATGAAACAGTCCTTTGAACACTTGAGCTGAAGATTGCTTTTTCTCACTACAGGTCTTGGGAGATGCGACAAATGCACTTGATGGATTTCTTGTGACACAATCTGCAGTTCCAAGAGTTGCTCCTCAATCTTCTGATGGACAAGGCTGTCAAGACAAATGTCTTGATGTTGCAAAAACACTGCTTCTTCTGGCACGCTGGGTACATCATACAGGGCAAAAGCAAAAAAAGGATGTTTTGAACCTTTATCAGCAGGTTCGGTGTCTCCAGCCCCAGTGGGAAAAGGGATATTTTTTTGTCGCCAGATACTACGATGACTTATTAGTTGATGCTCGGCGACGGCAGGAAGAGAATCCAGAACCAGCAAGCGACATCCTTCAGGTGAAGCTTTATTTCTCTTCTGGAGTTTTGTGGTTTCAAAAAACAGTTATTTTTTGTTTCCTTCTGATTCCTGCTCTCCATTTGGGTCATGTTCCTGTGACTACTTTGTGATTGCTAGAGCTGCATCAGGAGAATGTTGCCCAAAATCTTGAAGTGTGGGACTTGCGTAACAAATTTTCATGACTCAGACACAAAGAAACCTTGAGATTAGAGTGACATCAGTAGCTCTCTAAGTCCTTTTGTGATCATGTATTTGCATTGCATGACTGCTGACATTCAGGGTGGGAAGCACCGGAAGCACATGCCCCTTGATGACAAGGCTTGGTGGACATACCTACCAGACGCTCTTCTCTATTATGCAAAAGGCCTTCATAAAGGCCATCGCCGCCTGTTCCATGCTCTTCCTCGGCTTCTCACTCTTTGGTTTGAGTTTGGGATTCTTTTTCGTGGTGATGTCTTGGCATCAAACAAGTCCGTGAAGGCTGTGCATGCAAGGGTAATAATCTTAAAACTGCAAGATTGATTAGAAGTAGGACTTTTGTTCTCCTGAAGCAAGAAAGCAAGAAACAGTTTGGTTCAAGATTATCTCAGATAAAAGAGTTATTGCAATGTGGGTATGTAGAATGGACAGCTAGTTTAGTTGATAGCCAAATGCAGTTGATTTTCTTTCTTGTTATTTAGAGATTGGGTCCTTTTTCTGCTGAACTATGGTCTTCTTGGGAAACCCAACACCCCACTTAGTTGTTGAAGGAAAGAAAGAATGTATGTCAATGACATCAAAATGAAGCAAATTGAATTGAGCATGATGGGTGGCCCCTGTTGTATTGTGTTGGTGGCAGACAATGGGAATAATACGGGGATGTCTGAAGGACCTTCCAACTTACCAATGGCTCACAGCATTGTCACAGCTGGTGTCTCGTATTTGCCATCCAAATGAGGAAGTAGTACGGCTTGTTAAGCACATCATTACAACATTACTACAGGTAAGTCAATTGGCCACTTAACACTGCTTACGGAGCCCACTTAGCAGTGACATCAACTCCACTGCCTAGAATAGTCTGGAGTCAGCTCTTAATGCAGATTGTTTTCCTGGTTTCTGTGTTGGCTCATAATCCTTTCATTGCAGGCTTACCCACAACAAGCTCTATGGACAATGGCTGCAGTTTCAAAATCAACAGTGGCTGCACGGCGGGAAGCTGCAGCAGAAATCATCCAACAGGCAAAAAATGAAGCTCGACAAGACACCGATAGGGTCCTTTTCAACCAGTTTGCACTATTGATAGAGCAAATGATTAAGCTGTCATTTTATCCGGGGCAGCCCAAATCCCGCACTGTAAATATTCAAGCGGAATTTAGTGCATTGAAACGGATGATGCCAGTGGGAGTTGTAATGCCCCTCCAAAAAGCGCTTACAGTAACACTTCCACCTGATGGGCTCTCGAATGTGAAGTACGACCCATTTCCAGTAGGGGATTACACAACCATATCTGGAATTATGGATGATGTTGAGATTCTTGCCTCATTGCAGCGGCCTAAAAAGGTATTTCTTGGGTGTGTTCCCTGTCTTGGTTGTTTTGCCTTTCTGGAATCATAGACCCTAAACCCACCCTTTCTGGATCAGAAATTATACTGGAATTATGTTTAGCTGGAAGTCAGACAAGAAGCTTGGAAATTCTAGTGAATGAGACATCTTTTCTAAATTACTTTTCTGGTCATGATGTAATTCCTTGTACTTGTGGGCTTACACATATTCTAACTATTTTTGCATTCCTTTAGGTGGTATTACTGGGAAGTGATGGAATGGAACATCCGTTCTTATGCAAGCCAAAAGATGACTTACGGAAAGATGCACGTATGATGGAGTTCACCAGCATGATAAATCGCCTGCTCTCAAAAGACCCAAAAAGTCGGCGTCGGAAACTTTATATTCGCACATTTGCAGTAATCCCACTCACAGAAGACTGTGGAATGATTGAATGGGTGCTACATACCAGGGGCCTGCGCCACATTCTACAAGACATTTATGTCGCAGATGGGAAATTTGACCGCCAGAAGACGAATCCCTTAATAAAACGCTTGTATGATCAAGAAGGTGCCCAGGGGGAGGCAGAGGTTTTCAGGAAGAAAATACTGCCAATGTTTCCTCCTCTTTTCCATCGATGGTTTTTGAACACATTTCCTGAGCCTGCAGCATGGTTTGGGGCACGGATGGCTTATGCTCATACAACAGCTGTCTGGTCAATGGTTGGTCATATTGTTGGTCTTGGGGACCGTCATGGTGAAAACATTTTGTTTGATTCCACCACTGGAGATTGTGTACATGTTGACTTTAGTTGCCTCTTTGATAAAGGACTTTCCCTTGAGAAGCCGGAAGTGGTTCCATTTCGGCTCACTCAGGTCTGGTTGAGATAATCTTCATTGTTATCTCATAGTGAAGTTGCTGGTGTGTTCAGGAATGTCTACTGGTGAACAAAATGATTAAATCTGAACAAAAGAAAGGAAAGTGAAAATTGCTTTTGGAAGATAAGGAGCAAGGAAGTGTGATGAAAGAAGATTAACATGTGGCTGACAGCTCCATGAGCCTCATAATTTTGTTCTGACTAGGCAAAGAAATTAGTTCAAGTGACTTTGCGTGTTGCGAATTTGTTCAAGTGTCTGATGAGAAAACTGGGTGTTGGGTGTTTGTTTGCAGAATATGATTGATGGGCTAGGAATTACTGGATATGAGGGTGTGTTTTTGAGGGTATGTGAGATCAGCTTGAGTATTTTGAGAGCACACCGTGAGACACTGCTGAGTGTCTTGGAGACTTTCATCCATGACCCTCTTGTGGAATGGACAAAATCTCACAAATCCAGTGGAGTGGAGGTTCAGAATCCCCATGCCCAGGTCTGTCTTCCCTACATTTCCCTCCTGCTCCCTTTTACTATGCCTATAATATATTATTTGCATATTCCAAACTTTGCTCTTTTTATCTGCTTAGATTTACCTCTATTGAATCATTATATCAGAAAATTTTATCTTATGAAGATGAAATGATGGGTGTCATGGCATTGGGGGTACAGAGGGCCATAGCCAATATTGAGGCACGATTACGGGGTGTTGTAGTAGGTGTTGGTGCAGCTCCATCATTGCCCTTGTCTGTAGAGGGGCAGGCACACCGCCTTATTTCTGAGGCAGTATCTCACACAAACTTGGCCAAAATGTATATTTGGTGGATGGCCTGGTTCTGAGACAATTTTTTCTCATTTAAAAAATATTTTTCCATAATACTTTTATACGTTGGACATTATGACATTACTTAAGAGGACAAGAAAGCCAAATTGCCAAATCTTGTCCACAACCCATTGACTTTACATATTTTGGTGTTCTCATTCATGTGATTTAACCATGGATTTTTTGCTGTGACACTGGTCCATGGGATGGGTGACAGAATTTATCCAGGGGGATTGTTTTTGCCAAGTCTCTGTACCAAATCAGATGAGCTACTGGGATCTGCACGGCATTACAATTCTTGCAGGGGATCTGATTTGTTGCAAATGTCAGCTTGGACACCCACTGTAAATTTCTCTTACAGTTTGCTGCTCATGCAGTCATGGAAATTGAATACAATATCTAACTTCACCAAACCTAGCAAAAGGTTGTTACGGTTGAAGTCAAATGGAACAACCCTGTTTCCTCTATTGGATGTACTATAACAATAGAGATCAGGAGAGTACAAATTGGAAAAAAAGAAAAAGCCTGAATTGCTTCGCATCATTGTACTGTCATCAAAGTGCATTCATCACTGTGCCATTGCTCTTGGGAATCATTAAAGACCTATGGTATTTTAATAAGGTTTGTATGTTCTCTGCTGCACTTTCAATGTGAATGTGTGTGTAGGAGGGCAGTAAAAGGAGTCAGTTCATTTATATGGCCATTGCATTGAAGAGCTCACAAGCACATCACCATATTGGAGCCTAACTATGAAATGACGGTTGCTTGCTGTGTTTTGGGTGTTACGGGCATTATTCTTTTTGGTGTGACATCTGTGTGTAGGTGGACTTGAAAGGAGCAAAATTCATTGGCCCAGTGCACTGAAAAGCTCACACACACCACAAAGGCACAGCAAGAAGGATGCTCATCTGGGTTTATCCTTGCAGTTGAGAACCTGGTGACTGCAAATTACCTATTGAATGACACTTAAGTGAACATAGCAATGGAGGAGAAGCCACAAGCCTAGACACACACGCGCACACACACACACACACACTTCAACTACTAGGTGTGTATGTACATGAGTAGGAGATACCATAGTACCTCAACCGCTTCTACACTGATTATATTATTTGTCAAAATGTTGAAATTCTCAAAAAGAAAAGATTTTTTTTTTTTTTCAAAGAACAATTTTTTTGTGAATGAAAATAGAGAAAAAAAAATTTTTTTTATTAAAAATTATATTTTTGACATGAAATCTTCAACACTAATTGATTATTCAATAGACATGTGAGGAAGCTGCCCTTGTACTCTTGTAGATGTTTGAAGGAATACTACTACTACCATAGTACCTTTTTAGGTTTGGCAATGATTATATTATTTTTTAAGTGCCATTTTAAAAGAAATTATGTGCACAAAATGTTGAAAGCCAAGGAAATTACTAGTGTGGTGTGTGGGTGCCAAATTTTTTTAATAACAATTAAGTCTGGGTTTTAAAAATAAATTTAAAAAAAAGAGCATTCTAGGTTCAGGTTTATGAAAATTGGAAATTTCAAAGAACATGTTAGGTCTATAAAATCCGAGTTACAAGAATGAGGTAGGGATGGGGGTAGGATATGTTTGAAGGCAGGTATACATTCTAGTGTCTTTAACAATGACCATGACTACTATCCTACTAGGCTCTTTAATGCATCTTAGTTCTTGGAGATAAATAAAAAAAGGGTATACTTATTGATTCTTTACTCAAAGTCTTAACATAGAAGGTTCAATATTTCTATTTGCAATCACAAAATCTATTGAAATTGCCTTGTATGAATTTTTTTTCCATTGCAACAAAGGCCAAAACTAACAACAAACACAAAGTTTCAAATCATTATTGGAACCAATAAAAAATTATATGGCATTGTTTTTTTTTTCTAAACTTCTAAACCTAATGGAAAAGAGGTAATCCTAATGTGAACAAAATGATAGTTTTCATTAAATATGGTTCTATTGCATGCTCCCTCCATATTCCATGTTTCGTTGTTCCAAAGGGGCTTCACACTTTCCTCACATAATCCTAGACTCCCTTCAAACACTCCTAAACCCTCAATCCTAAACTCCCTTCGAAGATAGAGATAGACTTAGGTTCAAAAATAGATGTCGCCTCAAAGATATATGTCTCTTCAATCCTATCAAATCACCCCCAATCCCAAATTGTTACACTTCTCTCAAAGACACAAGTAATCCTGATTCATGCCAAAGATAGATAGATTTTCGATATTGCCATTGCAATCACTCAACATGGACCCCATTAGAAAACAAAAGACATGTTCAAATGCCAATTTGCAAATGGACCACATAGAATTCAAAGCCAACATACATGCACACATGCCATTTTACAAACATCTTATGAAGACAAGCCCCATCATAATCCAAAAGGCAAAAGAGACACAAATGCTAGTGTTTCTCCCAATAATAATAATTTTCTCATTCTTGAAATTGAAACATAATGAAGACCTCACAATTTGGAACCATGGAAAAACTTTCTATGCAAAAATCATGACACAAAAAACATTTCACCATATTTAGTTATTAACCAATTACTTGATCTTCATTTAGTATCTTTGAAAAGACATATGATAGATGGCCATGCAATAGAAAATTATAAACTTCAAACACTAGCACATTCCAAAAAAAAAAAACATAACACAATTTACAATTGTTAGATTAGAGTTTTCCATAAAGTCATTCAAACACAAGGCCAAAACCTTGTGTTTGAGTGAAACATTAATTGTAACCCTAAATTTGGTGGAAAAGTTTTACATATTACCTTGATGAGGGCCAAAACTTAAATTTGCATTGATATTCAACATGAAACCAATTTCATGTTACATTTTTCTACCTATCATTCCATTGTGCGTGAAGCTATGTTTGCAAGTTTTTTTTTGTGAAATTTCATTTTTTGCATGAATTGGTGTGTTTGTGAGAGGTAGCAATGGGCTTTACATGATTTTTTGGTGAAAGCATGAACTTTTGGAGCTTTGAAAATAAGCCACAAAGGAAAGGGGTTGTAAGTAAATGAGCTTGAAAGTTTAGATGTCTTTTTTTAAGCGACTTTATTTCACCTTTGTCCTTTTGTTCTTAGAATTATTTTGGTTTTTTAATCCCTCCTTTTGAGGGTGATGGTCTTTTTAATGTTGGTTTTGTTCTAGTCAAAATAACTTTTCTCTAGATGGTGATGGTTCTTCTATTCTTGGTTCTATTATGGTATTAAAATACACCAAAAACTAAAAAAAAGAAAGATGTTTTGAAACCATTTGAGGTGTAATTTGATGCATTTGAAGTCTAAGCTTTTAAAACTTTTGAACCTCTAAAACCTATAGAATTTTAGGGGTTTGAAAATCTAGATGTTGTAGAGGTCCAAGGGCTTTGAAATCATTAGACCTCTAGAGCCTTTGGAATTTTGAATTATATAAAATCCTTAAAACTCAAAAGTTGACTAAATGTTGTGTGTTTGTGGGTGTTTTTAAAAAGGTGGCAAGCATTCCAAAGTCTAGTGATTTCATGGTAGAGATTCAACTATCTAAGTTGGTTGCCTCGCACAAGGCAAATCAACCTCGCTAAAACAAGGTGCCCCAACAGATTGTGGAATCCTTACAATTCAACATGCTAGCACTAGGTTTAAAAAAAATGATTCAACTAATCCCAATTGTAGTGTGGAAGAATATTTATTTGGATTACCTAAAGGGTTACCTTAAAACATTGTTTCTTGAGGAAACCCTAAAAGAGCATTTGTAAGAAACCTCGAAAGAATTGAAGGGATGCAATTCAAATGAAGAGGGTTCAAAATGAATGAGATTACAATGTGATGAAATGTTGGAACACTTGAAAACCACAAATGGCCATGCAATATGAAATGTATTAAATAGGTGACAAATGCTCATTGATTACACACAAGTGACCCTAACCTCATTTCCTAAACCTAGCCTTACCTTTTATGACTCAAATGGACCTACCATTGGTATGGCCTCCTTGGACCTTATCCATATGACTATCTTTGTTGAAAGGTTAACCCCTATTATGAAATTAACCAAGGGGGAAATACTAGTGGTGAATACTAAGAGCATGACAAGCATATTGACCATGGCAAGTGTGACAAGCTAGTTCTTTTTTTACATTTGATGTTCATGATACTTACCTAATAGGCAAATGGAGATCAATTGTCAAAGGAAATTAAATAAGATAAAATGAACAATTTGAAAATAACCAAAGATTTTAAAATAATTTTAGAGGAGTTATAGTAAAAGTTAAAACAATTCTAGATGTATAATTCTCTTAGATGTATCATAGACATTTGAAAATTCTTTGCACTTCATTAGTTCATCCATAAATTCAACACTCAATTCCTCTATTAAATTGGATTTTTCCTCACATATAAATGTTAAGTTTGGATGTTTTAAGCAATCAACATGATGATCAAATGGCCAACTCTCGTCCACAAATATCAATTTGTGCAACTTGTTAGTTTGGAGATGACATCTTTGAAATGTAGCCAAAGTTTCAACAATTGAAAATATTCAATTTCTATTTTAATTTGGTTAGTTGGATGCCAAAAATTTGTCATGCTAGTATGAGCATAGTGGAAAACTTTTTCTCTTTTCTTTGCCACCATGTTAAAACACACTTGCAATAGGCTAACAATGAAATCTACCAATTTTTTTTGTTAGATAACAATGCCATACTTTTTAAGTTATTCAACCCTATTGAGCATCAACAACTTGTGAACCTTTAAAATCAAAGGCAATAATAACTACTCATCATAAATTCAACAACTAGGGTGGTAGCAATTTCATGACCCACATATGTCATTACTAAGCAAATGTTCTTAAACTTGGATCCAACATCAATGTTAACATGTTATGGCCTTATTTCTTATCAACTACAAGCAAAAAGGAAATGAAGGATAAAATTACCTTTAACACTTTGCACTTCATACAAGAAGTGAAGTCCTTCAACTCAAAATTTAAAAACATTGTTTCCTTTTTAGTCCAAGGTTGTCAAGAATCCTTTGGTAGGTAAGGTTTTCACAAAGTTCCTAACACATGGATATGATAAAATGGAGTGCATCCCCAAGGAGCCAATGCCCATACCTTTGGTTCAAAGCACCACCTTTCATAATGGGTGACAAAACTTTCATAACATTGTCACAAACAACCTAGATTCGTGGAAAAGGTTCAAAATTTTATAATGTTACATAGTCTATTGGTTGCAACACAATGCAATGGCACTTCAAAAAAAAAAGTATGTTGGAATAATAAAACTTGATTTGCAAACCTATAATCACCAATAAAATCAATCCAAAAACACATGAGTTAGATTTCAAGAACTCTAAAATAATTTACAAACTATGTAATTGATCAAAATGCGGTGAACAAAAGATGAAATAAAAGCCATATACCTAATCTTGATGGGTGTGTTTAATTTTATGGGCCTTAAGCCAAAATCTATGCAAGTTTTATCCCACACTTGCCTCCTTTTCCCAAATTTCTTTGGCAAAGTAAAACACTTTTGAATGTAAGCTTGAACAAGCTTTATAGACACATAGGTCAATCTTGGGCCACTTTGTTATCCATAGTAGCATATTGGCAAGCCTTTGATAGAGCATGCCCAAAGCACACTTGATCAAATGGTTTCAACATGGCTAAGCTAACACAAAAGATAATTAAATTCAAAGCGCTTGCCCAAGTTTTTAGATTGGACCTCTCATCCTTCATGTAAGCAAGGATTTCATATGTAGGAAAACCTATAAAAAAACTCATATAATGTTGGATGCATAGCCACACCAATGGTGTTGGTCACTTCAAACAACCCAATAGTTAAGTGTTTAGCCTCCCACTTGTTGAATAAAAAGTTAACACCAATAAAAATGTCATGTGCCTCTTTTTCATGTCCACAAGTCAAATGTGCATGTGATTGATATACGTTTTGCTATTGCAAATTGCACATAGATAACCATAATTTTTTTTTCACAAATGTAGGCATAACCTCCTTTGCAAAAACCTTCTTACTAGGGAAGATCACGCTTGGGCATAATATGTAAAACAATCTTTGTAGCCAAATGGATTTAACAACTCCTCAAGGATACCTTATCACTTACAACATCACATCCTCCAAAAAAATCAACTTCAATTTCATTAAATTGCATAGCACCTATTAAATAATTAGGTGATATTATGACTCAAAATTTTAAATCGTATGGTACCAAAATAAACATATTTCTAAATATAATTGTTACTTCGGAGCATAAGCCTCAACAATGCCTTTGAAGAAAAAATTACATTAGAGGTTTGAAGACTTGAAATAGATGTCATGTTTACAATTTATATCTAACAACATAAATTTCATATTACTAATAATTAAATTTCTAACTTTATTGAACACATCTTATGATAATAAAATTTGTAAAAAGACTCCAGGTAGTACCTTTATGGGTAAACTACCTAGTTACATAACTTTAATAATGTAGAAATGTTTTCAAGGTTTGCATTATTTGGTCCCTTAGCATATTTCAGTTCATTCTTAAAATAAAATACATTTTGTGCAATAATGATTAATTGAAAATACAACCCCTTGGGGATAAAATTATCTATAAAGTAAGAAAAACAACGCTAGAACCCTGAGTTTGATCATAAATAGGGTGAGATTCAAAAAATTAAAAAAACATTTGCATTCAAGGGTGGTGGGGGGACCTCAGTTTTTATGGTGAACTGAGTTTCACCCTGTCTTTCCTTTTTCTTTAGCGCCCCCATTACTGTTCCTACTTATAAAGCTACTATAATTAGTCTTGAACCTTGTGCATTAAATGCTGATTTTCAGCATTTCATTCCCAGATTTAATAAAAATTTCTTAATTTATGGATGATTCACCGTATTAAAATAAGGTTAAAAAAATCCAAATAAACACACTCTCAACCACTTTTGTCACTTTTGTGGCGAGTGGCTCAAGAACTAAATATTGTGTGTTTTACAACATTAACACCAAAAACATATGATTACACAAACTGGGTTGTCACAATTAATTTTTTTTCACACAAAACCCAATTCAATTTACATCACTCATTAGAAAAATTCAAAAACATAAACCCACTTTGTTTAAAAAAATTCACATTTTGCAATATTGAAACCGAAACATGAAGTTACAAGTTACAACAACATTAATAATCGATGATATCACATGTACAAAGAGATTCAACTTTTCACTCTTTGCAATTTTAAGATTTCCATCCATGGAAATCTTTTCCTCCACAACTCTTAATCCAAGTTAGGTATGGATTTGATATTTGTGGTGATAAAATAATAATGCCATAAATGTATTAGAAGTATGAATGCTTAAAATGTACCTGTTTGATTTGCTAGCTATGTGATCATTGCAAGCAATGTCTTGCCCTCTTACCAAGTGGGTGGTACCTAGTACCTACTTACCTACTTACCTACCTATAATTCATCTTGCTCAAAATGAGCAGTACTCACAAAAGGGTAGGTACTCTTAAAAAAACTTATGAATCCCTAGGGATTTTGTAGAGGATGCATTCTTGGTGTCAAGTACTATTGTTGGCTCAATCCCCTAATAGACACACTAGAGATGAGAAGCAAGTTTTGGTTGGGTGGTATCTTTTGGTAGTGATGCAGAAGATGATCAAAATGCACCAAGTATGATTGCCATACATGTTTGTATAGCATGATTCTTAAACTTTTCTACTTTTTGCTCTCTGACCTATAGCCAAATTTGGCTAAGTCCTATTGTGGATGATTTGCCAACCCATTTACATCACAAATTTGAAAAAAAAAAAACCAAAAAAGAGAAAAGAAACACTGGACAAAAATATAGGTACATAAAATGTTTGAGATAATAAGATAATAAAAAGACTTATAAAATTGAAAAAAAGCATTTGTATGATTAAATTCTGGATTGGTGAAGAAGAAGATGGTTTTAATAATATCCAATAGTATAGTAGAGTGTGACTCATATTAATTAGTTGTGGGGACCCCCAAAGTTCAAATTTTGTTTTCTTTTGTGATGGGCATCTTTGATTGGTCCATCACAAAAAAAATTTAATCAAGCTTTGGGCAGTCCCAAAATATATATACATAGTCTCTCCTTTTGGGGGGTGCTTGTGCAGGTTACAAGAGTAGAACTTAGGGCCAAGTATATGATATAAAGTAAGGTGCTATTGGGAACATTGTTGAGGAACACATTGGGAACTTGGGGAACATTTTGAAAAACACATTGGGGACTTTGATAGGAACACCATGAAAAATTGATGAGAACACACTGGGAACAACAAAAATCCAACACACCCAAAACTGAGTCCCTTTGGGTGCATGCTGGATCACTTCATCAGTTACCAAAGATTTATATGCCTGCCTTTGTTCTTTATCACTAATGAATGAGAAAATTATCGCAACAGTAATTGAAATAGGCTTGTGAAGCTCACTGAATAAGAAAACAAAACAAATGATCAAAAGAAGACAGCACACACACATACCAAGGGCCAAGAAAATACAAACTTTCCTGCAAGTACTTGATGAGCCAATAATTAGCAAAGACTTGAGCCTCACTGGTAACCACTGGCGATGCTGTAACAATACAAACAAGCAATTTCACCTCTGGTAATGACATGCCATAAGGGAGCTTCTGCCCCTTTGCAGAAGCTGCCCCCGTTTCTTTTTTTGGCTTCTGTGGTAACCATCCTCTATCAATGTTTTCATTTTTTATTATTGTGTCCCTGGATGCTTCAGGCAAATTGTGTTTTGACAGCAAGTGGGCTTATCGTACTCTTTTAAGACAACTTAAATGGAGAATTGCAGACATAACTGAAGTTACAATAATTTGAAGAAACTAGAAACAAATAAGGCAGCATTTTCTGCTGCAAGATCACCAAAAATAGATATTTGATTGGCGCCAGTACCCCCACCTGCTAGATCTGACAGTGACCGGAAGGCTATGAATGGAATATTGGCCTCATAGCAAACCTGTACACACAAGAATAGAAACCTTGATGTGAAAAGACCAAAATAGTTTACGCATCCTGAACCAGATGACAGTTGGAGATAAGGAATGCAGAATAAAGAGACCGCAGAAAGACAACATGCAAAGCAAAAGCACTAAAACTGTGAGCAGAAGACTGTAGGTACCAGAGCAGCTGCTGCTGTCTCCATGTCCACCAAAGATATGTTTAAGTCATAGTACAAGAATTGCCGATATGCAAGATTGTCAATAAACACATTGGCTGATGCACCATTCATCCCAAAGACAACCTTTGGCTTTGAATTAAGGCATGTTGTAGCGTTCACACAGGAGACTAACTCAAGGTCCTGCAACACATACAATGCATCTCACTTGAACAGACAGGCTACAGTGTTTAAACTTTGAACACAAAAAACTGGATTAAGAGATCATGATAGAATTTTATTTGAAGCAACAAAAAAACCCTATGCAGCTGCAAAAGAGGAAACCCCAAATGCGCAGGCATGTGCTTTTCCACTAACTACATTTTGAGTAGCACAAACCCAAATAAACAGAATACAATCCTAGCCGTGTAGCTTATGCTCATAAAGTGATTGTACCTTCAGATCTTCTTTAAAAACACATTCTAGGTGCTGCTTTACCAGTAGTGGGCATCAGCAAAATGATTCATTCATGAAGGTTATATTGATGCACAACATCAATCTGACAGTATATATGAGAAGTGAACATTCAAGTATCTGGATGTGAGCCCTTACCACAAGTTTCTTGGCAGTATCATAAAGTTTTTCATCAACAGGAAGAAAAAAGACATGTTGACGAACTTCAGGTACACCCGTCACTGGGTAGACCTCTTCTGGTTGATACCAGACATTGTTCAGTAGATTGGTCCCTTTTGGCACATCATATGCCCCTATATTCAAGTAGCCAAATTTGCGAGTATAATCTCCAGATGACTCAAGCGAAAGAGGATCATTTGGCCCTTGTCCATACCTCTGAATCAACAGAGACAGTAAACACAGTCAGCATCATGTCAAGAATCCCATCTACACAAAACATAATCTCAAATCATGTTTACACAGCTTTGTACAGATGTCTGATCCATGATGAAATTTGTCTCAGGCTCTTCTCAACCTGGTCTTACTAATCTTGAATTACTAAAGTAAAGCTTGTGCATCACTCACTCATTATTCATGAAATGATGAGCTACAAGCGGCTTTTGCTCTCATAAAACACCAAACTTTCAAGACAGGGACAGTTCTGGGCAGTTTAGTGTGAACCCAAGTAATGGAACAGAGAGTGCTGCACCTGCCAGTTCCATAAGCCAGTGTGTGCCCAGTATTTGGCAACTGTGGTATCTCCAATGTTGAGGTTGGGATCTGTGGTACCAGCAATACCAAATAGGATGACTCGAGTGACATCAAAAAAGTCCAGCAGCTGCTGAGTAGTAATGCCTGAATTTAACTGGAAACCACACCAAAGACAAACCAGATCTCAGCACCCATTACAGTCCTTTGTGAACTAGAGTAGAGTTGTTATTCCACCTCAAGCAAACAAGCTGGAAACTGAATATGTTACAGGTGAAGAAGGTTTTGATTAGATCACAAGTTGCAGTGCCAGCCACACAGTGTGGAATAGTTTATAGTGAGCCTGTAATGCTTAATGTAGTACTACCAAGTTGTTCATGACCATCAGCAATGCTGCCTGTCACTGGTGGCACAAACCTTGCTCAAGGCCAGGACTTCCTGTGTCAAATGACTTCTACTGAGAAGGATCAAAAACCCAACAGAAAAAATCAGCAGTTCCAGCTAGCTATGGTGAAGCTCATGGCATACCATAGCAAGTCCACACATCACGACAACGACCTTCTGTCCCTCAATGGTGCCCACATGGAATCTCCTGCCTGCAATGGACATACAAATTGCCAAGCTGTGAGATTCTAGATGCAGCACACATGAAGAAATCCAAAACAAAAGATCCATCAACATCTAAGTGTTGAGTAGGCAATGTGCTGTGCAGGTAGCCAGTTTGGTTGAGACACACCCACCCCAGGTTGGAAATCTTTCTTGCCGCCTGATCAGATCTTTCTTAGATGGTTTTTGGTTTGCTGCACGACCTGAGATATCTAATCTTCTTTCCTAACACGCTGATAGAAGATATGGCTTCTTTCTTGCGGATAGGGGAATCGGCGGCATTCCTAACTCATGGCCTTCCTTCGCATTGGATTCTTTGATATAACGGATCCTGGTATGAGCAATTAGAAGCTGTTCCGTGCTTCTTCTGGATCTATTTCAGTGCGACGACAAGATCTCTTGTTACGATCTACTACATCCGTTGTCCACGCTCTTATCCAAGTAAAGAAATTTGGAATACTCGTGTCATCTCAGAATGAGGGAATAATGTACAGAGAGGAAGAGGGAGGGATTTTCTTGCCTGCAAGATCGAGCCACGGAACGTAAGGATGCGGCTTGAACACAGTCTTGGAGAGTAATGGAGCAATTTCGAATGGATTCGGTACCACAAGGCCCACGTATGGTCCCTCGCGGTTGAGTCTTTGTGAGAGAATGAAGGCTGTCTTGTTGGATGGAAGAGCCTCGGCTAACTGCAACTCCCCTCCTGCAAGCAGCCAAGACATGGCCACCAACGTCCCGATGATCCATAAACAGATTTTTTTCCGAGACGACGTCAAATCTTCCATTCTGCTTCACAAGGCAAAGCAGCAGCAGCAGCAGCAGCAGCACTTTGTAGCTCTAGCTAACTCTCTCAGTTCCAATAATGCTGCTGCAGACGCGGGATCGATTCAAGCGATTTTAGAACTTCTGTGTGACCTGAGATGTACCGTTGTGCACATTTGCGTGTCTCGAGCTTTCTTTCTTTGCTTCAGTAGCAGAGTCCCCCCGGCGCCTATTTCTTACACCTCCTCGTTCACTATTGCGGAATGCGTTTTCCTTCCCCCTATCAAGAATGAACTGATCGCGCGCTCTCTCTCTCAGACACAAGCTCTTCCTCCAATTCTTCGGCGAAATGTTACAACAGTTTGTTAAAAGAACCTCTCGATTCTTGTTACAGGTCGCAAAATCTTTTCCGATCTGTCGTCCTACATTTGCTAACTGGTCTGCTATCTTTCTTCTCCTTCGTCTTCTTTGGCTGTCTTCCGCAAGCAATCCGCTAGTTACATTCTTGCAGTAATATCATCGTCCCGAAACCAAGGCGCTACGTCTTCTTCAGAACTTTCTCCCAGCAACTGTTCGCAAGGTGATTAATACACGGGACAACTGTTTTTCTCTCCTGTCTCTCAATAGCTTCTTCTTCGCCAGCAAATTTCTCTCATCACATAAACTAAGGAATCACGATGAGAAAGGGTAAAAAAAAGAAAAAGAGACTCCAAAAGAAAGAAAGTCGACGGACTCCAAAAATGACACCTCGCTGTAGCTGCGAAAACAAAGGCAAGTTATTCAAAAATCACGCCGGCTCCGCGCGTAAACAATTCCATGTCAACCTTCCTGGGCCCGAGTAGTCGACTCCCCCAAAAATAGCTTCCATGCTGCTGCTGCTGCTCTTTTCCCTTCCCTTCCCTCCCCTCCAGCTCTTGCAAGGAACCAGAGCACGCCGGTAGAGTAGTCACCACCGATCAAAGCTCTTCTTGGAAAAACGACAACAATGCGTGTGTCTTACAGCCAAAAAAGTCGAGATTATTATCAAAAAATAAAAAAATAAGAGTGCAATCCACGAGCTCGCTACTCTTTTTATAGAAGTTTTTCCATCTACGATCTCCCCTGCTGCGGCTTTTTCTGCCTAATTGCTTCAACAGAATAAAAATAGTCAATAATTTTTCTTAATTAAAAAGAAACGAAAAAAACAACAACAACAACTGTTGTTCATGCATTGGAAATGTAATTTCTCCAACACAGCTGTGGTCGATGAGGCAAGCACGCAGGAGTGCTGCGGCTGCGGCTTTCCACACACCATCTCCTCTCTCTCTCTCTCTCTCTCTCTCTCTCTCTCGCTCGTCGGGGCGCGTTCATAGCACTAGTTCAGAGATCTAGCGAAAAAAACTAGATTTTTCTGTATCTACTAATACGATTGATTTTAGTAGTGTTTTTTTTTGGGGGAATTTTGTATTATAGCCAAAGTGGCAATGATCCACAAGAAATTCTTAAACCAAATTTGGCTATAAGCTAAATATTGAAGTAAATTTTTTAAAAACATCTTTCTATATTTTTGGCTACCATAATTGAGCCAATATAAAGAAATCTGGCGATTTTTCTTAAATTTTGGTCGAATTTTGGCTACTGAAAATTTCAAAAATAACATGATTTTAGCAATTTCAATCTTTAATGCAGCATTTTGGCTTTATAAAGCCAGCAAAAAAAAAGGCTGGTAATAACTCTATGTGTTCACATCAGCGGTTCAGAGATCTAGCAAGAAAGATAGATTTTTCTGTATGTACTCTTACAATTGATTTGAGTAGTTTGTAATTTCGAACTCTACGCATTCACACCAGTGGTTCGGAGATCTAGCGAAAAAGATAGATATTTCTGTATCTACTAATTTATAGTTGATTAGTATGTTCTAACTCTAAAGCGTGCACAGCACTTGCTCACAGATCTAGCGAAAAAAACCAGATTTTCTCAGTATGTAACGAATTCGATTAATTAGTACAATTCTGACTCTTTAAGTGTACACAGGAGTGGTTAACAAATCTAACAGACGAACTAGATTTCTGTGTATCTACCCAGTAGGATTGATTTAGTACGTTCTTTAAACTCCTACACGTTTCATAGGTAAAACATATTTTTAGAAGAAAGCGCGAGTTGACCGTTACCTACGATAATCTATCTTCTTCGTACTTTCGGAAAATCTACTTTTCCAGTGCAAATTTATCGTTCATTACCAACTTTGGACCCCACCCCCACCTCGGTGAGTGTGTGACTGTGGGTGTGCGCGTGTGTATTATTTTATTGTTTATTGTGGTTTTGTCAGAATGGGATTTTCTTTTCAGGTGATTATTATTGTCTTGTCCTTGGCGTCACTATTTATTATTATAATATAATAATAATTATTATTATTATTATATAATATTATATAATAACAATAATACTATTTTTATTGTGGAACTAGAGTTTATTTTTGGGGGTGTAGGTGAAGAGAGAGAGAAATATAGAGAAAGAGGGGGGAGGGGGTAGGTCTAGTAGGTACCTACCTACTCAATGAAGCACATCGAGGGTTTAGGTGTGGGATTATTTTATAATAATAATAATAATAATAATTTATGTCCTCATAAAAAGAATGGGAAGTAGTAGGTAGTAAGTAGTAAGTAGTAGGAGGAGGTGTGGCTAGGATGAATCCCTTAAGCTATTGGCTTGTCCTAGGCCCCTTCTTTAGGGAAATGACTTTCACCCATGGTCTTTACTCATGGTCGTCATAAAGCATGAGCCCAAGGTTAACATAACCTAAACATGAATGGATCATGAGGTGAAGGACGGGGGAGGGGGGGGGGGGGGCCCTTAACCTATTCCTCCACAAGATGGGGGGGGGTTTACGGGGGATTTTTTTTTTTTTTCTCTGGGGTGGGTTCACTAACATTTCTCTCCTTCACGGAAGTGAGTAAA
>Ga0116227_10001601_pt1 | contig 50889 bp, 48 predicted proteins | sample S1TSphgellanicum_FD_89693 | JGI IMG/M metagenome (GOLD analysis project Ga0116227, IMG submission 89693) | Host-associated microbial communities from peat moss isolated from Minnesota, USA - S1T2_Fb - Sphagnum magellanicum MG | ecosystem: Host-associated > Plants > Peat moss > Unclassified...
CCAACATTCTGAAATTCTGAAAGTGAGTAAACACTTCATTTTTTTCCTTCATGAAGTACACCCACACTCTCCTTGTGTGGTCATCAATGAATGATACATAGTAGCGACATCCTCCCATTGACGTTGTCTTGGTTGGCCCCCATACATCTGAATGCACTACATCAAGTGCTCTCTTACTTACATTCTTGTCATGCGGAAACACATTCGTTGTTTGTTTCCCAAATTGACATGCTTCACATATCTTATGCATTCCATCCACCTTAAATTTTGGCAAACCTATGATAATTTCTGAACTCTGCATAGACGTCAATCGCTGTTCATTTACATGACCAATACACTTATGCCATATGTCCATATCAGCCACAACTCCTACACCTTGTGCAAACATAGCAACTTCCACCTTAGGCATGCTTACATCCAAGGTAAACATTTTGCCCACTCTTTTGCCCTTAACAACTAAACGACATTTGTCCTTGAAGTCTTTGACATAGCAGCCATCAGGGTTGAACCGAACTTGCAAACCATGCTCAATCATTTGCCCAATAAAAACCAAGTTCTTTGTGATATTGGGCACATGAAGTACATCAGACAAGTATTTTATCTTGCCATCTTGCATAGCTAATGGCACATTCCTGATATGAACAATGGGATGGGCTATGTCATCTCCCGTCTCTACATAACCTGGTTTTTCCAGATCTTTGACATCCCTAAACCACTCACCATGATAGGTCATGTGGTTAGAGGCTCTGAAATCCACATGCCATACATTATCAACATTTGTGGATACATTTGCAGCCACTGTATTTAGCATGTGCTGCACAACAAATAGATGTTCATACCTATCTTTAGCCTGCTTGCTTGAGGATGCATAATTATTCTGCTGCAATCTTCCATTCCTCATGTCACTTTCCTTCTTTCTACATTCTCTGGCCCAATGGCCTGGTTTGCCACAATAATGACAATCTCTAGAATCTAATCCAGATTGTTGTCTGGTCCAATTGCCACGTCCTCTTTGGCCCCCCCTGCCTTGAGATTGGCCTCTTCCACCACCTTTATATGACTGTTGTTGCTGTGAGTCATTTGACTGTTGCTGTCCAAAATTCTGATTTCCAAAACGGCCACCACCTTGGCCTTGACCACGACCTCTTCCTCTGCCTCTACTTGTATTTGAGTAGAAGGCCTACTGCTCTACATTGTTCTTGTTTTGTGTAGAACAATTTTCATTTAAAGTTTTCTCTTCTACAATCAGCATTGAAACAAGATTTCGAAAGTTGGGAACATTCTCCCTGACAATTATGGATGTCTTGAAAGGTTTGCATTCCTTTCCAAGTCCATTTAGACAAACGCTGACCAAATCATCATCATTCACAGATACATTAATAGATGCAAGGGATTCAACAATACCCTTGATCTTCAATGAATACTCATTGATAGACATGTTCTTCTTCTCCACAGTGTGCAGCTCTTGCTTTAGCTGTAGCTTCCTTGCCTTTGTATTTGTCTGGAACATTTGCACCAAGTTTTGCCATGCTTCTGCTAGAGTGTGAGCATCTTGTATGTGCTTAATCATAGTGTCTGTAACACTGACAGACAACCAATACATGACCTTGCGTGCACCCTGGTTCCAATCCTTAAATGCTTTTATCTCTACTACAGTGGCATTTTCCTCGGGCAATTTTGGAGGGTCTTCATTCTCACCTTCCACATAGTCCCAAAGTCCTTTTCCCATAAGGAAATTGGTCATCCTGAACTTCCAAGCATGGAAGTTGTTCTTGTCAAGCTTCTCACTAACAATTTGATTGATGTCGTCTGACATCTTGTTCGAATAGCACACGAACGCTTGCTGACTCAAAACAGAGGTCAAGATGATGCAGAAACGCAGTTTTTCAGCCCCAAAATTCCGTCCAAAAGACTGTATACAATCCCTATAGCTTCGTCTTGGCGAAGACAGCTCCTTGATCCGATGTCGTTTGCCGGTGCCTCCGGAAGAACTCTGACATGGGTGTAGTGGCGAACACGAAGGGTGAAGAGATGATGACCTTTTGCTGTCGTACCGCCTCCTTTGCTTCTTGTGCTTGCTGCTCAGCCCTTAGCCTGTACCAGGCTCTGATACCATGAAAAGATAGGGGGGGAGAGAGCTTGAGCTCTTGCAAATACCCACGCCCACAGACAACAAGTCCTCCAAAAAAACAGTGGTTAAGATCCGTCGCGCGCGCGTTAGTCAATGTGAACGTAGAACAGTCACTAAGCGCACCAGTCGATGTAGAACGGTCACTAAGGCACATCATGAATGTCAGCTCTAGTTGAGCTTGACATCTCATCAGCACTATCAATAGCTTGCAATCTAGATTCACCATCCATGCTCATTACACCTGGAGCAACCCAACACTAAAACTTAATCAACTACTGGTCGACAGTCCAAGTTTAACGCATTCTTGAAGACCTATCACCAATATACATGCTCTCTCTCTTGATCTCAACTTATCAAAAATGTAGTCCCTTCCCACATCTGCAATCTCATAAACATGACTTGGATGAGCTAAGATCATTATAGCTTTGAATCCCAATCCTATTCTAACTCTCCATTTTTCCCCTATAAATCAACAAGAGTGTATTTGGACAAATGCAAAATTTGTGATAATCAAATAACGGTTTGACCATGAAGTTTGTCGAGGCAGTGGTCATTCAAAGGCATGTTCACCAACAATACTATCTCGTTGAAGACAATTCAGACATGTCAAAGACACTACCCAAGTTCATCCCATGGCACTCCTTCAGAATTTTGAAGCCCAGAGGAGTTATCAATCTGTCATTACTTAATCACAGTAGGTTGGTAGGCAGATGAAAAACTTACCATTGACTTAGCTTTGAAGTTGGATCAGTGTCTCTCCAAAATGCCATCCTCCTTAACAAAATCAAGCATTCCTTACTTGGGAACTTGAATTTGCATGTGCAGAGGAACATTGTCTATAGTGATGCATACCAAGAAAGTGTGACTCCTTGTAGGGCTTATATGCCTTGCCTGGCAACGCATCCTGTGTGGTCGGACAGGGATACTCCCAATAGAGATACACCATTACACTGCCCTAATGAAATAGTCTTTCCAAGTCCAGGATCAACACCACAATGGTGGGAGGTCAGTCACATATTCGTGAGAGTATATGTTGGAATATATGCAAACTGTACTCATAATACTCATTACTCTGTAGGAGATGGAGAGAGAGCATTGTGACATCCCTACTCATAGCAACTCCCAGACATGGTAGAATTCCAAGAAGTAACATTGGAATATTACACTCCTGGAGGTTGCATTCTGAGACAAAAAAAGTCTGTGCTGTGCTTAAATTCTGAGCTAACAGCACCCTATCTTGATGACCTGGAAGGAACTCCTACTGCCAGCAATGAATGTTCAAGTCATGGTAAGCTCAGAGTGCATGTCACCCCATCTTATATCATACTTGGCTGCCAAATAATGAGCTCCAATTGCACCCCTGCTTCCATATGGATAGAGCTCTAGTGCCACTTTGTTTGACTCCAGTTTATTCTACAAATGTGCAAAGAGTGCCCATGCAGCATCCAGCTCATCACTCCAAATGAAGACTCAACATTCACCCTCAATGGCATCAAGTAGTAATCATTCATATGCATATGGGATCTCCCAATTATACCTGGTAAAAGCAACAACAAAGTCTTCAGCAAAATGCAACTGCAATATCATTGTACAAACACATCAAACATATCCTTAATTGTTTTGTGTAAGACCTTTCACTGCATCTCAAGAGCTCCACTCAAGGTTCAGCTCTACTGTGAACAAGATGAGAAACTACACATGCTTTGTACCATTACCAACAAGAAAATATTTACAATGGATCTCCGGGTCCTCATTTTAGCGCACAAGCTTCCAATATCTCTAGCATTGGGAGGTGGTCCACAAAGTAAACAATAAGGGAGATTGGTATTGGGTAGCGTAATGCAGGTGAAGGTTGGAATGATCCAAGTGCATACCAAGACTAGGAAACTTATCATTGATTTGAAGGTAGATGGCTTCATCTGGCTGCACATTTATGACAAGCTCATTCATGACTTGGTCAATGTCAGATCCGAAGCTGCACTTGTATAAGTTGCTTGGTACATGTTTGAACTGTACCCTTATCTTTGCCCTGCCATATACTTGAAGTTAGATGTCCAAATGGTGTCACTAGGAGTTTGAGGACCTCACACCAAAGACTTGCCAGTGAAAGACACTGACAACTTACAATAACATGACCAAACCAGTAAAAGAAATCAAGTTACTTGACACATTTGCTTAAACCAATCGAAGTGTTGCACCTAAATCACACGAGATGGTGGATTTTCTTTGTACAATTATGTATTGACAGTATTTGGCCAGTAAAATGCACTCATGAGTTGCAGTTACAAGACCAAACCAGTAAGAGTAATGGCACATTTGCTGAAACCAATTGAAAGTGTTGCACCTCAAACAATTGAGGCAGTGCACATCTTTTTTGTATTAGTATGAGTCCACAGAATTTCCAAATTCGATTTGGTTATCAGATGATACATATTTGGTACTTTGGCTAAGAAAATCATCTAACCTTTTGGTATGCAGGGCTTTGCTAGCTTTCATGAGGAATGGAACTCCATCCCAGCAAGCATTGTTGATGAACAGAACTGCTACATCAAAGGTTGGGGTTACACTGTTATAGAGCACTGTCTGATCTTCGGTGTACCCAAGGTACGTGACGCTACCACATACATGGCTCTTGTACTGACCTACCACCACATCTTCAACAGTCAGCACTCTCATCAACCATAGCACCTTCACCTGCCACAACAAAAACAAAGTTTCACAAGATTATTCACTGAATGCAAAGCTCCAACATATCACTGGCAACGAAGCCAGTTGAAACCTGTCCATATGTGACAGAAGTACATAGCAAAAATAAGTCATCTCAAAACCATCAACTTGATGAAATTGATATAACATTATCCAAGCACAGGTTCTTGCCACTCACCCTCGAGGACAAACAGACTAACATCACTTGCAATTACATTGAGCTCCACCATAACGCAACTGAATCAGAGAAAACCTCCGATGTATGGCTAATCTAAGTTGGTGATATTCTGAGAGAAGACTGTCTCATTACAAATGTCCTCAGCATCCAGGCTAATGGGTGGCTCCATTGTAAAAGGGGCCAAAATCTGAAGGAGATGGTTCTGCATGATATCACAGATAATGCCTTAATTGTCAAAGTACTCGAAAACAGTCATCCAACACATCAAATTTACTTGACACAGAACCCTCTAACTGCCTATTACAACCCAGTGATAAACTACCAGCACCAGTGCTGCTGCACTAATCTTCTGGACAACGCTTGATAGCATTTCAATCTTCTGGAAAGATACTTCAACTGACATTGGATCAGTAGGACTACAGACCCACTTAAATTTTGTCACATGCAGAGCTGGTGCCTGCACAATTCCATCACTATCCATGTGTGGTGTTTTCTGCAATAAGACCAGAGTTAACAAGAGATCAGGACACAATACAGGGACTCTCACCCATCTTTGCCTTCAGTTCCAAAGTCCTCAGAAAATATGAGCTGCATTTTACAATTGTACTGGTGTATCCACAATGGCTCAAACACCAGGTTTGAAAACCGCAGAACTGATAGGTTTTCCACTAATTCTTTGCCAAGATAATGGTCAATTCTGCAGATATGACATATCAATTCACTCAACAAAGAGTTAATAAGAATGCATTTAGTTGCAAAGCCAACATACACCCCAGCACACAAGTGACTCTACCAGCAGAAATGATAATTGTAGACATGGCAAATCAAGCCATACTTTGTAAGGACTCCCACCGGTAAATCTGCTCTTTTGGCACGTGTTTCTTCAAGCCCCGTGTCAGCTCAGCTGAAGACTGGGCATCCAGACCAAAAGGCTTCTCCACAATGACACACATCCAGCCTCTTTGTGATGATGCCGAGCAGCTTGCACAACAAAAATATTGGGTGGAATTGAGAGACCATAAAATAGCAGTTTTGCCATCCCACTTGCCTGTGATGCACAAGTAATCCCATGTCAACTAAATGGTCCTATTGACAATTGCTTGCAAGGTAACCTCATCAACACAACACAATTTGTGCTACCAACATCCACCCGACTTGCAAACTCTCTAAGGAAAATAACTCATGATCAAACAAAACTGAACTCTGCTTTTGAGCCAACTGCCCATTTGATATCCATGCTCCCACTTCCACACCAATCAGAAACTGCTCTTCCAATATGTGCCTTTCAAACATTTGCACTCTCATTGCCACCATCTTCCTTCTTGTGTAATCCATCCTTGACTGATCCACATTCTCCTCACCGATCACTCACTTATGCTCCTATGACATTCATGTACAATTCTTCCCAAGTCCAGCAGGTTCATTTGGAAGAATTAGCAAAGAAAAAGTGGACAGGTTCCCAGATATCTGCAAATTATCAGAACATGATTGTTGTTGTGAAGCATGAAAAAAAGTGTAATTTTTTTGCATGTTCACATGAAAGAATACACTCTCCAAGATTTCAATCTTCTTCCAAATTGTGTAAATTTGGTGAAGCATGTCAATGCATCTTGAAGGATTTTGGTTTCTTTAACTAAGAGAATTTTTTTGAAGATTATATTTTTGCATGGTGAAATAATTGAGTTTCCATAATTCTTCTTCTTCTTTTGCCTTAAGATACTTTTTAATGTAAATGGCAAAGCCACAGTGTGACACACCCCCTTGTTTACATGCTCGAAAGCATGGCCTCTACACCCTATTGCCTAATAATATTGTATTGTATCATATATAATAATAATATTGTCATTATATATATATATATATATATATATATATATATATATAGTATGATAGGTAGCATCTAGTAACATATTATTGTATTTAGTCACCCTTTGCATGACATAAAAACCTTTAGAATTTTTAGTGTAAATCAAGGGTGTCTCACTTGATGTAATCAAGTGTCAATTAAGTGCAACCATAGGCCTTTGCAACGATTTCATTTTTTGAAATGCTTTGAAATGCTTGTGTTACCTTTTTTTGTTTTTGTATCATGATACCTAGTAGGTACCACCTTGGTACCCATTGGGTATGATGATCAATTTTTTTTTAAAAAAAAAATCCAATTGACTTTTACACCTTGCAAAACCTTAGTCTTGGGGCATTACCTCTACACTTAAAAGGGTGTAGCATGACATCAACTAAATATATGGCTAGCAAATGTAAAAGATCATAGGTATCTATTTTGTCCTTTTATAGGCCCTACTATATGGCAAAACTGAACAAGCAAATGTTAGATTGGTGTGTTAAATAAATGATTCGATTGATTGAACACACCATTTCTCATGTATGAATATTATAAGATTGTATTTTTTTCATATGAGAATTCTTTAACATTATATGTTTTGCATATGCATTTTAATATTCATTTGTTTCAATCAAATGTTATTTCAACACATTCTTCAACAGCGCAAATAGATGTCCAGGAAACTCACCATTCATGCATGGTGTGGTTATGAAACTTAGATTTCTTCTTTTGTTGGGCACAAGTCCATATTTATTTGTTGCACAAACAAATGTGGTAGTGAATGTAGCTATTCAAGTTAACCTAAAATTTTCAACTCCCTTTTTCAAAATAAAACTAGTAATGATTTAGGTGTTAATGGATGGTTGTTGTTCCTTGTTATATTGCCACTTATTATTGATCCTCCTTAATGATTTTGCAAGTAAATTGCATAAAAAATGAAATCACAAAGATCAAAATGTTGATCATTATATTATGTGCAAAATAAAGTCTCGAATCGTGAAAACTTGCAATATGTAAGTAAACCTCAAAGTACATTATGTGCAAAAATCAATCATTGTCTATCATAAATCAACTATGAAAGTGATCTACTTCTTTTCAAGACTTGGTGATTGAAAACTCTTTAATACAAAATAAGTTGCATATGCATTAGGCAAGTTGAAACCATAGAATAGATGATGAAATTTTCAAATGATTATTTTACATGATTCACAACTCTTGAAATATTGGGGGAAAAAACATATTCTATATTTCAGCCAAAATGAGAGGTAATATGTAGAAGTTGCCTTCATCTATGAACTTGGAATAAGTTAAAATTTGATTGACAATTTTTTTAAAACATGCTTGATTTCAATTTTTTCATTTGCTAAATGAACCATTTGAATTTTAGCGGTATTGATTAGATTGATAATCTAAATAACAATAGTAGCATAGCCACTAGTAGGATGAGTAGCAATTGATGATTTCACAAGTTGAGTGTTAGAACTTCCAACAACCTATAATGTCCCAACATGTTGCAATCTGGCCAACTATTCTTGGTCATGTTTCAAAGTTTTATCCCAACTAATGTTTTCACCCATACTAAGAACACATGATACCAAAATTTGAAATATTCCTTGAACAACACCATTTCATTAATATATTATACCTCATAAAACATGTGATAAAATTATGTTTGATCATCTCGTTTGCCAATGATACTAAGAACACCCATGGCATTTAATTTCATAAAACAAAACATTCTCTAGTTCTTGTTCATAAATATTTTGTTGTCAAAACCATGCACATTTTTAATCATATAAAGAAGGCATTTAGTGATCAACAATGCATGTTTTTGAATACCACTAGTAGATACAAAATTGATCAAGTCAAGTTAAGATTAATTATTGAAACTAATCAATTTGATTGAAATGAAATTACCAAATCAAAATGATATCCATACTTATAGGATATACACATTAAAAATGAACTAAAAAATTAAAAATTAGAAATAAGTCATTGTAGACCTATATTTTGCAAGATGCCAATGATAGGATTTTAAAACAATGAATGAGGTTCATCTTTGTTTGGATTCCAAATTGAAAAATCATAGTATAATTGAAAAGTATCAACCACATCAAGAATGGTACAATCGACTAGCTTATGCCAGCTTTCAAATGAATAATGAATAAAATTAACCCTATGATTTTGGATTGTCTTTCATCAAATTTGACATAGCTTTTAACATCCATAGTCACACCAAAAGTGAATTTGATGTCTTGGAAGTTATATAATTATTGTTGAACTTTCACACCAAAATTATAATTACAGAAGAAAATAAAACAAATAATCTTCCTAAACACATGACACAAACATTCTTGAATTTAGAATAATATAAATGGTTGAAAAGCTATACTACCATAGTACTTTTATCATTTCTTCATCCTCTCATTAATTTATTTTTTTTTTCATTTTTTCACTTCTATAAATATTGATACAAATTTCTTAAAATTCGGGTATTTAAAAAAACTTCGCCATTTGGACTTGGAATAAACGAAATAACCATGTACAATCAAATAAAATAATTTAAATTTATAGCATTGTGATGTACAACCATTTTGAAAAAAAATACATTTACTAAAAGTAATTGAATTATTGCTAGAACAGTAAAAGTATTATTGTTAGTAGTAACCTGGAGACACATGATTTTTTTTCAATTTTTGCACTATTCTTCTTCTAATCCCTTGTAATAAATAGGCAACCTTGGACACATTAAAATTTATTAGTTAGTCTAATTTTACAACTAACAAATCAACTTAATTAAAACAAAAAATGGCACTTATGTTTTGCCAAGGTATAACTTGGCATCCTTTTGTTGAATTTGTAGAAAAAAAAGTATGTCAACAATCTTGCAAGTTCTAAAACATGTGCCTCAAACTTATCTTCCACATATTGAATTTGAAAAAGGAATATACATTAAAAAACAACACATTTTCATTTTATAGGAAAAACTCTTCACTTATAGCATATGCTTTGTTTCAAACCACTTGTCACACTACAAATTAAACATAGTAGTGAATCTCAAACAACACCACTAGAATAATCAACATCAACTGTTTCAAAAATTGACACAAATTTAATAAAAACTCAAGAAAATGACATTTTATGCAAATGGCAAGATACAAATGAAGTTAGTCCTTTTGAAAAATGTTTATTTGAAAATATTTTTGATATGTTTACATTTGTAGATTGAAAAAATCATCAATTTTTTTAAACCTTACAAAATGTTGCATTATATTATAATATAAAAATATGTTTACAAATTTCCCTAAAATATGTCATGTTAAAAACCTTCTCATTACTAAAAATTCTCGTACTGCTTTTAAACATTGTTACAATACTTAATGAATATTTTTAAATATTTTATTTTCATTAAATATATTCCAAATCATCTCATATGTTTTCATAATATATTAAAAACATTGTCATGAATGTTTTCGAATGATTTGTAATATAAAATTAATTTTGACAAAAGAAAATTTGAAAATTAAATAACAATTACGATCACTTGTGATTCCTATTAGTTTGATTGCACATGATAACAATAGTAAGGTAAGAGGTGTTACAAAATGCAACGCATGTGTTATAAGAGATTGTAGATTCATGTTGAAATGAGTATAGCACACAACGTGGATTATAATGACTAGTAGTAAAAAAACTTTTGATGCCAACAATCACAATATTACAATTCTAATAGTCGACATGAGATATGAAAAGGGGTTTGATTCCAAGATGAAACAAATTGTATGAATGTGTATATTTTGCTTCTTTTCCAAAGGGGAACAATGATGATAAATGAACAAAAGGAAACATGCAATAGAAAACTTCAAATTTGGAGAACATGATATATATTTTGAAGAGACACGAGATGATGTATAACACAATCAAAATAGATATGCATGATCCTTTATGCTAGGCACCAAAAGCACAACGACACCTCTTTTTGGCTCTCTAGTACATAAAACCATGATTTCAAGTGTGCAAATTGCACAATGAGCACCATAGAAAACATAATGCCCTCCATGCTTGTGAGAATGCCCATCATATGATTTTTTTATGTAGGGAGAAGCCTCGGCAACGGGGCATTACACCTGAAAATAAAGTAAAGTAAAGGGCGGAGTGAGTGTAATGCCGTAACACTAGGGCATTTTCCCTTTAAATTATACCCTAAACAACAACCGGGTGCAAGAACCTCTTGAGTTGTGAGCTTGAATTCTAGTGTCCAGACTCCCAACCAGTGTCGGGTGGTTATTAGAAGTGGCACCTAATAACCGGTGGTTCTTAAGAACCAATTGTGAGGTTTAGGTTACCACGGTTATCAAAAAATCTAATTGCCAATAAAATAACACTTTATAATAATACTATATAGGACCTTTATCATTCCGGCAATAATTAAATTATTTTATGATTTTTTTTTTCAAAATTAACTGTGCTCAGTGCTGCATATTCTAGAAATTCTATTGTTGGGTGTTGTACGTGGGTATATTATTTATTCCATGTCTATATGACGAGGTCTTGGAAAGTGCTGGAATTTTAGGAAATTCTTATGGCTACTGTCCGGATGAAATGAAAAAAATAATAAAATATAAATAAATAAATAAATATTTGGCAAGAAGATGAAGGAATGGTAAAGGTACTAAGGAACTACCAACAATTCTGTGCTGACTCTTTCATAGTATCCCTTCATTTTTTAAAAGGCCACAACTGTAAAGTATTTATTTAAGCTTGGGGGACATTTTAGTGGCATAATGAACATTGAACGGGCAGACACTATCTAGTGTATTTGGAGGGGTAGAGTATCAAACCGAATCTTTCGTCTACAAAAATGGGCAGAAATGAAATTTTTTTAAATTTTAAATTTCATTTTTTTGCCAGTGCTTTATGTTGGGTATTGTGGGGGCGTTCCCAAAATAAGTGCCCGTGCCCCCTCAGCTCCGTTTCAGGAACGGCATGCTCCTCGGGCTCTACCCTACGTACTATGCTTTGGTTGTTTCTTCCCCCGCATTTTTAAAACCCTTATGTACCCACATTTCTTTTGGGGAGTTGGTTACCCAATGACCCATCTCTAACTTGGTCGGCCACTTGGGTTTTCTTTTTTGTAAGTTGTAAGATGGGTTCAGTGGTCGGCCGTGACAATAGAAGTGGATGTGGTGGGTGTTCACAATTTTACCCCAAAAAATATATAATTCTTTACTTGTATCCAAACATCAAATTTGCCGTTATTTATTGGTTTGCTTTGTTTTTGGCATTATTGAAATTCTAGGAGCATAAAATGCTTCAGCTTGATGGAGAATAATGGCATTTTATGATTCCACATATTTGCTATAATTTGCTTTTTCAAGCTAGTTCCGTTTCACATAATTGGTTTTGGTTTTCAGTGTCCTATTCAATTTCCATGCTCTTCCTTTGCTACCGTTAGTATCCTTTTTTAAAAAATTAACGAACTCTTAACATGATCAAAATTACGAATGGCCAATTTTTTGAATCAATTACACTTTTGAACAAGCGTTGGAAGAGCCCGTTGCCACCGAACAAAACGATGGCTTGCCCTAAGTAATTTACCTGTGTTCTTGGGTGGAACATACTTATATAACTTCATATTGGACTAGTGTGGTGTGTGCCGTTGGCCCAAGTGCGAACCCGTAACAAAAATAGGGAAACTTAACATGTGAACATTGTTTTGCAATGTATGCAGGGTTTCCTTTTTTCAAATTCCCTAAGTAGGTGCACTGGTTAGGAACCTCAGCATTAGTTAGCAGTAAATGGCGACAAGGAAATATTTTTTTGGAATCCTGCTTAGTTCTGGCAACCTACAGGAACACACTGTCTAAATCTGGCGACTTCTAGCTTCTTTTTTTTTAAAATCTCAAGATATGGCGATTTTGTTTTTGTTTTTTTTAAATTCTCAAAAGGCCCTTTGTTGAATTCGGCAGGGTTTTTTTTTGCTCGCCAGCTTGCAAAATTTCGCCAGAAAAAAAAACTACTGAATGCATTTATCAATTTTTTGAACAGCCAAATATGAAAGGAAAGCATGCTTGAATTGAATGGTAAGCCTTCAAGTGTTACCTAGTCCTTCAACCCATTTTTCTTTTCAAAACTTGGTTTTTTGGAATTTATTTGAATTTTCAGCAGCAGAAATCACTTAAAATATCAATATCTCCCACATTGGGAATCCAAATCTTACCAAATAAATTCCATAAAATCCTGCTCATCAAGAGCTTTTCAACAACACCAAAAGGTGCATTCCAATTCCTCATAAATTCTCAGCTACGAGTTAATTTAATTTTCAGTGAAAAATCCATTCAATATTCAAGAACTTTTGGACCAAACGTCCAAACATCATGGAACCAAGCCCATGTTCCCTTCCTCGTCAAGAGCTTTCCAAAGACACCAAGAATACGATCTGAAGCATCCGGGTTCGGTGGATCTCATATCTACAAAACAAAACAAACTACCTTCCTTCATAAATAGTTAATGATGGATGTTTTCTTTTAAATGAAAAGGATCTCATTTGTTTTAAAAAAAAAGGATTTTCCTATTTAATGAATATTGGAGTTACAGATGATTCAAACAATAACATAAATTTCTTTATTTTAGCGTTTACTTTGAATTTATCAAAACTATTGCCTAATTCAGATGGTGGCCCATATTTTCCATCTCTAGGTCAATTTGAAATGGTTATGAATATTAAACTCTTTAATTAAGCATAGTTAATAACACTTTGGTTATATTCCTTGCAAGGAGTTCAAAATTCATGTTCTTTCCTTTTTTTTATCCATACTTATGGAAATGATGTCATTGCAATCACCCGGATAGTTGTAATAACAATGTCACTTGTTGTAACTAATTACAACTTGAGTGTTTTGCTTTTGAAAAAAATTGTCATTTTAATTTTTTTAATTGAGAAAAAATTGGAAAATTTTGTTTTTCTAGTGTAAATTTGATATTCTTTTGCTATTTTTTCATTAAAAAATAACTTAATTCTTCACATAAGAAAACTAGCAATCATTTTCCAACACCACTTACAAGTGTACATTGAATATCATCACACTTGCAAGTGATGTTTCGTTTTAATAAAATCGACTCATAACGTGCTTTAAATTCTCGGATGCATGATCTTTAAACTCGTAATCCCACCAATGCTAATAACCCTTTTCCACAATTTCTTTGAACCTTTTTGAATATTTGAACACTAAAGTGGCTCCCTGACCATAAACGGGAGCGACTTTAGTGTTCAAATATCAATGGATTAAATATCAAATGTTATTTTTTTAAATTGAAAAAAAAATTTGTTGACTGGAAACTACAAGGCCCGACACGGGATATGGCAAGTCTACGCTGAGTATCAAGGGAAAAAAATTAAAACGAGTAATCGGTTCTTGTGTTGAATAAGTTGTCATCTACTTTTGGTTTGACGAGTTCCAACTCTTGTTATGGAAGATGCCCGCCCCCCCAACGGAAGGACTTTCTTGTAATTTTTGTAGTGTAAATTTAGGAAGGTTTTCAGCCAAAGTGAACCATCATCCACAAACACACCAGGTTGACCCTTATGTCCATTGGATGAGCTATGTTTTTCATCCATCTCTTGACCCTGAGTTAACCACCATTTTACCACAGTTAACCTTTTTTGACTCCTGAGTTAACCTTTGATCTTCTTTTATTTTGGCCCATTTTTTCCTAATACTAAAATTTTTTAAGCAGTTATGTTTTCTTATGAATGTAATGATCTTTTTTTTTTGGGCATATTTTTTCACACTATGGTGATTAGAAAAAAACCTAGTGTGAATTTGACAAAAATTCCTTTCAGCAAAACAAAAATGCAATAGTTGCCATATTGAAAGAATGAGTTCCTACTAGTTATTGAGATTAGGGAGGATTCAACAAAAATTTCAATTTTACTATCTAGTTTTTAGCCCAATTTGGCTCCTTCCTCTTGTGGATGATCACCAATCCCCTCACTTGAAAAAAATGCGAAAAATTAAACCTCGTTAATAATTAACATATTTTTAAATCATGAATTAATTATTTTATCTAATATATTTTTATTTTTACAATGTTTAAATAATAGTGGAAAAAGTTAATACAAGTAAAATCATAATATCTGAATATTTTAAGGAAAACATGATTATATAAATTTCAAATTGACATTATATTCTTATATTTATCTAGATTTGTTTTGCCCCAACCAAAGGGTTTTTATTAAATTTTACATTTCACAATGATGTAACTAAAATAGGTTGAATATTATTGAATATAAATAATATTGAAAAACATCTCCATGTATTGTGAACTTGATTACAATTGTGATATTGTAATACCTTGGTAGTTTCAACATTAGGTATATATTATTTTCAAATATGTTGGAATTTTCAAAACAGATTTTTAAAAATATTATTGAATACTTGATATGTTCAATATGTTCAATATTTTAAATTCTTATTCAATAATCCTTGACCATAGGTGAAAACAATATAAAACCACCTTGGTGCACTACTCACCTACTTAGTCATCATTCCATCGGAGCCTAGTATTGCCAAGGATGATCGAAAAAATCAAATGCATGTATTTCAAGGAAATTCACATGAATTATTTAAGCAATATTCAAGGTCTTGATGAACATATATATTAACCCCTAGATGTGGGTATTGCCTTGGGGTTAGTATTTCCGAAGGCTCCATTTTGATTGCCTTTTAATGCATAATGCACACTTAAAGGAAAAGGTTTAAGTCCATGTGAGCATTGCATGGTCGGCATGGTAGAAAAAGTGAGGATATTATCATAGTTACATGTGAGTATTGTAGTTTTGGCCTTTTGCAAAATGAAGGGTATTTTTAACATATGCAAGTATTAATATTCCGACCCATCAAATAGTAAAGGATATTGGAACATATGTGGGTATTGCAATTTTTGTTGGAGTACACACATTGAAGGATTTTGGGCGACATGCAAGGATTACAAAAAAAATTTGTGTTCCTTCATTTAATGCCATTTATCCCTTGGAATATATGATAAGGTGGATCCCATATGTAGGTATTTTAGAAAATGACAATATATTTTGTAGTTGGTGATGGTTGCAATATTTATATTGTTTGGCACAAACTCTAATGAAAATACCTATGGGCTAATGTATTATCTTCATGTTTGTTACAAATTGGACTTCAAAACCAAGGTGTATATGTAAGAACTTTTACTCTATTATAACAAAATTGTTACAAAAATTTCATTGATAAAATGTTACAAAAATGTGTCATGTTATGCCTTAGATGGGAACCTCACTATCCTTTTCATAGAATGTCTTTGAGGGTAACTGGTTGTGGGTTGAGTCATTGATTACGCATGTTAGGTGGTGTAAATCACACATGTATTCTAAGTGAGGCAAATATACTTAGAACACAAAATCATATTTTTTTGATGTCGTGAATCTTGTCCAATGCAAATCAAAATTAGTTATTGCAAATAATATTAACCTGTAATCAAACTTAATAGCAAAAATTTTGCACATTTACTAACCATGAATCATTTTTAATCCATGCTAATATGTAACTGTCTACATATCTTTCAATCAACATGCCTTGGAAGGATATATTGTGATTCTCATGCTTGGGGTCCCATGTTGTAGGTACCTCCTTGGCAGATGCCGCCATGCTGGTTTTGATGAACACAATAAAATCATCGTATTTCTCCATGCAGGAGAAAGCTATGCCACTCACAACCCCCATGCAAAAATCTGAAGAATAGTATGCAAAATAAAATAACAAACTTCATTAACACTAGTTTGTGTAGTTGTGACATTCATTAGACTTCAAAATGCAATCTATCAAACTCCATTGAAACTTTTCCTCGCTTACTTAATGGCGTCAACTTAATTCCATTTTTATTGCACATATTCATGACCCATGATGCAAGCCTTCATTGTGGGTTGGTCTAGTGTAGACTTGCCCATCATTGATCGGCTGTCTATGACCAAACACTTATTTATATCTTCCACCATATGTGCTTCATTTTGAGTGATTTAAATTGTTATGGGAGTGTTATTTCATGCTTTAGAAATCATTTTTGAAATGCAAAGGAAAGGGAGTAATAAAAAAACAACAAGAAGACAAATAAGCTTTCCAACTTATAAAGTGCGTTTTTTTTCTTTTTCCTTATCTTTGGACCTCTCTTATTTTCAAATCTCATAACTTTTTCTTTTTTTATTCATTTTAAACGATTTAAAATGTTATAAGAGCATCACTGGAAGTTCTATAAATCATCTTTGAACTACTATAACCGTAGAGCAACATACAAGGAATTTGTTTGGGTGTTTTGGAATTGGATTTTGTAATGTTCAATATTTTATTCGGAGTTTTAAACTACCTTTATTTTGGGGAGCCATAAATTTTTCATTTCTAATTCATTTTCGACGATTAATAGTGTGTTAGATGTGGCAAGAGGAGTGATTCAAGTTTTGTTTAGACATCAGAAACAACAGAGCCCTCCCCTTGGATTCAACTTGCCCTGAGTGCTTAATTATTTGGTTACCGACTGGTCTATCCTGGTTGCTTGGAGCCCCTTTCACGAGGGAAAGGGCAGCTAGATTTGCCAAATGATATGATCAAAGAATGGTCTTTCTCAACATGTTTGCAAATAAACCATTTTGTTGTAAACATTTTCCTCCACTTCGTTGGACCTTAAAAAAAACCTCCCCCATACGACCCCTCAACCTATGCCCTCATTCACTATGATGCAAGGAAACAATGGACCCAAGTGTATCTTCTTGCACAAAATTTGAAGTGTTTTCAACATCCTTTTTGGAATCCTCATAAGAAATAATGACACCTTGCTTTAGTAAAATGTGACAAATAAATGTATCGGTGTTTTTATTTCCAATACATGTATTGTTTGCTTGCCAACATAAATGTCAAAAAAAAAAATCCACCTTCCTTTTACATGGAAAGAAGGGCAAGGTGAATTTAAAACCAATTTCTAATGAAATAAAAATAGAATTTAATGAAATGAAAAAATGTTATAAGAAAATTGTATTCTTTCCACCCTCTTGGGCTATGTTTGCCAAGACTTGCGAGTCATCATTGATAATTAAAACTTCTCCCATTGAATGAAGCTGCTCGTGAACTAGCCCCTCACTTACAATAGGCCATGTAATGAGGGGCTCAATGGGGTTTTGTATACTTAAGTGGGTCAATGTGTGGCTGAGTAGCTACCTCACCTACAAAACAAAATATTTGAATAATATTTGTTGAAGGTATTGGATCAATGAAAATGGCATTAAACTATGATATTATGAAGATATTGCATAGACTAACAAAATTGACAAAAAGGAAATTTCACCTTGCCTTTTTTATGAAGCTAAATATAATCCTACGCACCTTGAAAGGATTTGCAAACGTTCAAAATAAATGGCATTAAGTTTCTTTTTTGGAAAGAAGACATATTTTTTGCCGTTGGAGATAATGCATTGTGTGATTTTCAAAATGTAATGGCTACACACGGCGTTTTAATGCATTCATTCACTTGTTGGAATATATTGGAATGAATCTAACGAGGAGCTTTAAGCTTGTAGGTAAATTCTTTTAAAAGAAAATTTAAAACAAATTGGGGGGGAGCTTCAAGTCCTCAATCTTTTTAAAAGAATTTAAGAAAAAATAAACAAAGGCCAAGGGGTACCAAGGTTAATTGTAGGTGGGTGTGTAAGTGATTTTGAGTTGGCAAGGAGTGTGAAGCAAGCTTGAGGTGGGCAACAATGGGTGTGATAGGTGAGACACAATAGCAAGCAAGGTGCAACAAACATTGATGCATTGGTGGGTGTTAGGTCACTCGGGCCTTCCTAGGGTAACCAGGCTTGTTGCATAGTATACCTTTAATGTTTATGTAATCCTCATGACTCAAGCCTTGTCTTTGAATGCAATTCCTTTCTCCACCATGTCTCTCACCCACCTATGTCCTAGAGTTGGAGGGTGAACCAACAACACATGTAGTGATACCATGGTAAAAATTTAAAAAGAGCCCCAAAGTTTTGGTCCTAAAAGACCAAAGCAAGGTGTCCCAGTCCAAATTTAACACTACCCAAGTTAAATACATCAACTATACGGTGACCCACCCAAGGAGGTTAGGTCATCAATGTAGGTGTGGTTCAACAAGGCCCACTATGGTGCATAATTTATTTCTTGGGCTAAATGTAGTCACTAAGAGGCCTCACTAACCAAGATGAAGGTAAGAAGGGTATTGGACCCCAAGGTAGGAGGAGTGATGAAATTTTCACCAATTTTCAAATATAAAACTTGAAAAACCCTAGATGTAGTTTTAAGGATTTAAAAGTGATTTTTTGGAAATATTATTAAGAATATTTTTTTAAAAAATCAACAAATATTTATGTCGGGTTTGAGTAGGTAGCCAACACTACTATTATTAAAGAATGCTTAAAGTTTGCACTTTTATTTTTTTTTTAGCCAAATTTGGCTAAATATTCTTATTGACGATTACAACTTTTGGAACATCACGAGTTTGAAAAAGAAGAAGAAAAGAAACCCCCACCCCCCCCCCCATAAGTGAGAGAGCTTTTGGAAAAGTTAGGGCCATGTCAAACTTCTCCCAAGCGAGGTCCCACCGTAGAGCCAATAGCCCTTAGGAAGGCCCCACCTTAGAGCTTTTACCCTACACTTTGGGACTTTAATGGGGGAAGTTGGTGTGATTGATTGAGACACTCTTTATTACATTGCATAGGCACACATACTCCTCTCATCATTTTGAGTTTCAAGAAGTGGGCCATATAAGTCTTTGCAAAATTGATTATTTTTTAATTTTTGGGGTGAATTTTCACTACTTTGGGGGAAAAACAAGATCGATACAAACTCAAAAAAAAAAAAAAAAATCTTTTTCTGTGTAAAATATGTTTTTAATATTTTTTTTTCGAGAAAGAAATTGCCATTTTATGAAAATCAGAAATTTTGATTTAAAGAAAATAGATGTTTATGGAGCTGATAATTTTTGGCATGTTGTGTTCAAATCTCAACAAATGAATCCAAAGATGACCCTACTTTGGTTTGTGTCACAACTTGTAGCTTTTGAGAGGTTTGCCACCAACAATTCCATGGAAAGGTGCACATAGGTAGTATAGCCAAAATGAAGTATCCACCCAAATAAGTAGTTTGGCCAAAACTATTTTGATGTGGATTTTATTGGCTACCTATTTCACGGCCTCAACTTCCAATCCATTAACACAATGTCGTCACAATTTCCCAAAAGCAACGAAACCTAACTTATTACTTTTGACTTCGTGCCACGACATTTGAAGAGGTTTGGATTTTTACACTACAATCATCAACGGATATCATGGGTTGAGGTGAAGGAACAACTTGACAATATATAGGCTTCAATAGCCTTGTCGGGGGCCATACAAGGAGTTGCAAATGGACATGAACACAACCCATTTGTAAATAAATACCCAATCGTTTGCTCCTATGCACCCATATTAGAAAGTATTATTATTATTATTATTATTGCCAACTATAGTCGGGATGTGTTTTGTCCAAAGTTTGCAACATTGACCGTTTCAATTGTAACGTTTCAAAAATCCGTGTTAAAATTTGTTCCCAATGATGTTCCCAAATCAATCCCAATTGATGATGCTTGTGTAAACCCTAAACCTAAACCCGACCCAAATGTCAAGTTCTAAAAATGATGTGGATGACATTTCCGAAACTCCGTTAATGAACTTCTTAGTTGTTGAGTTCGTCAACCTAATAACATAAATTGTCATCAATAAATGACTCCGATGTCGAAGAATGGAAGTTTCAAAATGCTCACTTTCCCAAGGAGATTTGGTCACTTGACACAATTGGGCCCATTTGGGTAAGTGAATTATTAATTGGTCATGTGTATATACACACCAACCTGTTCCCAAAGATGTTCCCCAACCATATATATGGTTTCCTCCAAAGTTTTTGGTTCTCCCAAAAATGGTAACTTGTTCCCCAAAGTTCCCTAATGCTGGTTCCCCACAACAAAGAAAGAAGCCACCACCACAAGGAGGAGATTTGGCACAAACATTCCCAAAGTAGCCTTACCTAGGTTCCCAATATGATTTCCAAAAGTGGTACTTTAGGGTTGTACTAACTAAAAGCGGTTCCCAAAATGATTCTCCAAATTGATTACCTAACAAGGTACCCAAAGTGATTATGAAAGGGAACACAAAGCAGTTCCCCAAAGTGGTTCACAAGGTATACTAGGTAGCCTAGAGGGGTTCCCAAAGTGGGTTACCAAAGATACCCTTAGGAGAAAAGTGGGGTTCCCAAACACCAGGTTATGAAAGGATCCCAAAAAAAGCCCTACCTAAACCAGGGTTTTTTAAAAGGTCCATGGTTCAAGAAGACCCTAAAATAGTTGGTTCCCAAAGAGTTGATCAAAAGCCGTTCCCAAAGACGTTCTTCAAAACAAAAAAAAAGGAAAAAAAAAAAAGAAAACAAGCACAAAGTAGGTTTGCCAGAACCCTGTCAGCTAAGTAAGTAAAGTAACTAAGTAAGTACATAGAGGCTTAGGAGGAATAGAATCAATCTCTCTCCTAACCCTAATTTCCTTGTTTTGTAAAGGGGTTAAAAAAGAAGAAGAAGAAGAAGAAGAAGAAGAAGAGCAAGTATGTGAAATGGGAATGAAATTATTTTCCATGGGAATTTTGATATTATTTCCAATGGAGTGAAATTGTGAAAAAAAAAATAAAAAATTTGGGGGGAGTTTTTCCTTTATTCCCAATATGTTCCCTAAAAGTTCCCAATGGATTTTCATTAGGTTCCCATTATGTTCCCCAAGGGGTGTTCCCAAAACAAGAAGAAGAGAAGGAGGAGGAAATTAGGGGGGGGTAAATAGGTGAAAATGGGAAATGATATTTGCAATGACATTTTCAAAAAAGTGCCAATCATGCCACACACTCGCACACTACTACACACTTTGAAACAAGAGCAACACCAGCAACACAAGAGAGACAAGGGGCCCAGACGAGAAAACGAGGCCGCTCCCGCGGAGGGAAAAGCTTCGGATGCTGTTGCCGTTGTTGTTGTTGTTGTTGTTGTTGCCCCATGCTGCTCGCTCCTCGAGCCGAGCCGAGCGAACCAGCAAGCAAGCAAGCAACTCACTCCCACACCACATCACACCACCTGCTGTTGCTGCTCTTGTTGTAGTTTAACTGTGTAAGGTAGTAGGTGTGTTGGGAATCTCTCTCTCTCTCTCTCTTAAAGCTTGTTTGAGATCAGTCTCTTCCTCTTTTTCTTCTTCTTCTTCGTGCTTTGATGGGTAGGCTTAGAATGCGACTCATTCACAAGCGGTGTTTATGGGTGTGAGTGTATGAGACTGAGAGAGAGGGAGAGAGAGCGAGAGAGCGTGTGTGTGTGTGTGTGTTTTTTTTGGGTGTGTGTTGTTTGCTGGTTTTTCCTTTGCTTCATTGTTAGTGAATCATCATCTGCCTTTTGGGTGTTGTTTTGTGGTGATGAGATTGTAGGTGAGTTCAGGTTTGTGTTTCTTTTTTCTTTTTTCTTTTTGCGTCCCCTCAGCTGATCAAGATGCCCTTAGATTTTGATGCCTGTCCTTTCTGCCGTTGAGAGTCTGGAGCTGTCATGGCTCTGGATGTCTGGTACCATCTGAGACTCTCTGAGAGAGAGAGAGAGAGAGAGATTGAGAGAGAGAGTATAACCATCTCCTCCTCCTACTCCCCTTCCTCTCCGATCGCCAGCCCTTCCAATACGTAGAATCCAACAGTCTTCTTATTCTCCAGGCCCTTTGTTCTGTTGACCTCTTTCATGGATTTTTTTTTTGTTGTTGAGGTTTTTGTTCCGTTTCTGTTTACTTTGTTGGTTTTGTGATGTGTTTTGGCAATGGAAATGGATTTGGGTACATGGGTCAATGTAAAGCCGTGTCAGTTTCTCTGAAATAGATTTGAAGTGCACTCCAGGAGTATTTCCCATGCTGCATGCAAGCTTTGAGAGTCTGACTAGTCCTGTTTGATGATTTGCTTTGATGGGTGATTGCTGAGCCACGTTTGTCTCCCAAACGGCAAAAAAAAGGGGGGGGTGTTACCTAAAAGCAGATACTCAGAGCACACATATTTAGGGTTGGGTTTGCCTTCCAAGCTGTGCAATGTATGCCAGAAAGCAGCAGATTGCTGGCATTTGAAAGAGAGTACAACTAGAAAATCAATCAGGGGAAGAATGTTCCTTTGCTTGCAGTTGAGTCTGCTCATATGACTGACTGAAACCAAGGGTTTTTTGCTTGCAGGAGCTGCTGAATTCTTCTTCTTAACAAGGACCAGATTGATGCACAACTGTGGGGAGTAGAATTGCAGAATGGCAGCTTCTGGAGGCCCTGATGGAATTAGCTCTCCCCGGGTAAGGCGACCTCTGACACGGGCCAACACAGCTGGTTTCACAGAGACTTTTGACAGTGAGGTTGTTCCTTCATCACTTTCATCCATTGCCCCGATATTGCGAGTTGCAAATGAGGTTGAAGCAGATCGTCCTCGCGTGGCCTACCTTTGTACGTGTATCTCTGCTCTTCTCAAATCGTGCAGCCTTTTCTCTGTGCTAAAACTAGTTAGGGGGGCAACAAGTTGAGAATTCCATTCCTCCAGTCAATTTCTTCACAAAAAACCTTGATTGATTTAATGGGCTCTTGTGTTCATGCTTATTGATTTGATTTGAACTGAATTATCATTTGTGGTGGATTGATTAACAGGTCGGTACCATGCTTTTGAGAAAGCACATCGAATTGATCCAACATCAAGTGGAAGAGGTGTCCGTCAGTTCAAGACCTCACTTCTGCAGCGTCTTGAAAAGGTACATCATCACCATTGCTGCTGCTTGAGCTTTCGGTGTTTTTCCTTTGTGAATCTGGACTGATTCAGTATTCAATTGTGAGATCAGAACCTCAAGTCTTTACCTTTGATGTAAGAAAAAAAAGGAAACTGAGGGGAAGGCCTGGTTATGTGTGCTGTGTTTGTTTTGTGTTTGACACAAACTTCTCCATTCCTCTTAGTCTGTATGAGTTGGTGATCTTTGTTCTGGTGGGCAAAATGATAGGACAATGAACCCACATTGGCAGCACGACACAGGCGAAGTGATGCCCGGGAGATACAGAGTTACTATCAACAATACTACAACAACTATGTGAAGGCCCTTGATGGAGCTGAACACTCTGACCGGTTCGTATTCCTGTCTTTGACATAGAAACGTTTACAGGATTAGCTGGCTAATGGGTAGTTATGATGATGGAAGAAAAAGTCTTTAGAACACACACATGTTGATATGTAGGGAAAGACACACACTCTGATGGACTTTACTGTTGGTATTTTGTTGTTGTTTTTTTCACAGAGCTGCATTGGCCAAGGCTTACCAGACTGCAGCTGTGCTTTTTGATGTTTTGAAAGCTGTAAACCGAGACAAGACTGAGGAACCTCCCCCTGAAGTGAGTTTCAAAACAGGGATACATTAGACACCTGTGTCTTCTTCAAAGGGTTCATGTGTTCTGGATGATGAGATTTGACAACACATTTTCTTGTAGATTTGCATCCACTTACCCCATTCATTTCGCATAGCAACTCAGCTTCTGTGGGAATTGGAAGCCGTATCTCTATCTGTGTATGTGTGCCACATGCATGCCATTGTGGCAGAAGATGCTTGTGCACTTGGGCAGGCCTAAGTGTTTCAATCTGGCATGTCAGTAGATCATTGCAGCAGCAGCAGATGTGGATGAAAAGAAGGAACGCTATGTTCCATACAATGTCCTGCCACTGGATGCTGCTGGTGCCTCCCAGGCCATTATGCAGCTTGATGAGGTGAGGTTTTTTTCCCAAAGAATCAGATAGAGGGATGGAGATATGTGAACATCCAGTTCAGTACTGAGTGGTGTGAATGTTGTTGCAGTGGAGAATGATGGCTCATGTAAGAATGTCGGTTTTGTGTTAATGTTGAAATTGGCTGTATGTGGGTAGATAAGGGCTGGTGTAGAGTCGCTCCGGAATGTTCGGGGCCTACCTTGGCCATCAACAGCAGAATCTCGTCACAAGCCAGGGGATGTGGATTGCCTTGATTGGCTTCAGGATATGTTCGGATTTCAGGTTCTGATCTGCATCTCTGACAAATGAAGCTCAGTCTAACCTGTGAGCAGCACTAGAGTTGGAACACAGCTGCTAAGGATTTTGCTTGAGCCATGGGTACTGGTGGATGTTGTCCCATCATGGACACAAACAATGTGGCAAGGTTTCTCTGTCTGATTCAGAAATGAAAATTCCATTTTTGATCAACAAGCCTGATTGATGGTCTGTCTGTGTATTTTGTAGAAAGACAATGTTGCAAATCAGCGAGAGCACTTGATTTTGATGCTTGCGAATGTGCACATCCGACTACTACCGAGACCAGAACCTATGCACAAGGTACTGTGTCTTTGATTTACTTAATTGCCTTCAGCTTCAGGATGCTTGACCTGCGATTATCTCTCTTTTGCTCCTTGCTGTTGTATGTATTTGTGATGAGTTGGTGAGGCCAGGAGACTTTTCTTAGGGGTTCTTGCTGCTTACCAATCTTGAACGAGCAGGCATGACTTGCAGTCCAATTGGGTCCTTTGATTAAACTCTTGTTTCTCTCCTCCAGCTTGATGATCGGGCTCTTAATGCGGTGATGAACAAGCTTTTCAAGAATTACAAAAGTTGGTGCAAGTTTCTTGGCCGGAAGCACAGTCTATGGTACAAAGTGTCAACTTTACAGATGGGTCTTTGTTTTTAGCTTTTGAATTTTTGCCCCAATGGGAACTCCCCAAGTAAAAAGTTGTTCCTGGAAATGGTTGTGTTTTTGTGAGGAAATCCAAGATTCACATGGGATGGATGTTTGCAGGCTTCCACAAATACATCAGGAGATTCGGCAACGTAAAGTATTGTACATGGGGCTTTATCTTCTCATCTGGGGAGAGGCTGCAAACCTGCGTTTCATGCCTGAATGCCTGTGCTACATTTATCACCATGTGAGTAGTTTGTTCAGTGTCCCTGTTGTTTTGCTCAATTGCTTCTTTTCTCCACTTCACCCCAACTGTATTACTGTTGGGTGTGCATGGAAAGGACTGAATTCCTTGATAAGTTATTCATAGACATGTGGGTACTTCCATTATGGTCACCCACTGACTAAAGAGTGACGTTGCAGATGGCATCAGAGTTACATGGAATGCTGGCAGGAAATGTAAGCATGGTGACAGGTGACAACATGAAGCCTGCATATGGTGGGGAGGAGGAAATTTTTCTTAGGAAAGTTGTGACTCCAATCTACAATGTTATAGCACAGGTGCCCATCCAAACTGGTGTCATCTCTGCATACCCAAGGCTATTTCTGGACTCCATTCTCTGATTTTGCAAAGTCCTTGAGTTTGTGCTCTATCTGTGGTGGGTGCCCATCTCTTTCAATATCTTTATGTGTGTTCAACTGGGTTCCAGGAGACTGTGAAAAACAGAAATGGCACTGCACCACATTCAGTCTGGCGTAACTACGATGATCTGAATGAGTATTTCTGGTATGATTCTGGTTCCTTCTTTTGATATATATACCCTGGGAAGGTCTTTGAGTGAAGGGCATTATGCACCTAGAAATTGCAAAGGAATGGAAGGAGATGGGATCTTACAAGGTTCACATTTGGAGATTGCAGGAAGGTTGATTGCTTTCAATTGGGCTGGCCAATGCGGGAGGATGGCGACTTCTTCAAGCCACCTGATGTTGCTGGCCCGAAACTAGCTGTATCTGCGGTGTGCATCCCCCTGTTTTTCCAGCATATTTGGCTTTTTGTTTCTACTCCACAGCAGAATAGATATGGCAAAGCTTATTAGACATATTTGAGGGTGTTTTTAATCATATGGATGATGGGTTTTGGGTTTGTCTAATGCAGAAGCTTATGGAGAGGAAAGTATGGAATCCAACTGGTAAGACCTTTTTTGTGGAGGTTCGGACATTCTGGCACATCTTTCGAAGCTTCGATCGCATGTGGGCATTTTACATCCTGGGCTTGCAGGTATCAGATGTTCCTGTTGGACAGGATAGACTTGCTTAGTATAGACCATCTCCAGATTGATGTTACACTCACATTGGTAGTCACTTGTTGGGTCCCAAAAAGCTGCACTGTGACCTGCTGTTTTCCTTCAGAAGGATGAGTTGTAGCTGGCAATAGAGCATGACCTTTCATGAAATGCCATCATTTGAAGCTGTGTCCAAATGTCCACTTGTAATGTGCAACATTTGCCAGTCCACTCACTGTTTTGCATGCTTTTATGCAGGCTTGTATAGTTCTTGCCTGGAATGTGGGTCGTGATCTGCCAAATGCATTCAAGGATGGTATTGTGGTCAAGCGGGTGTTGAGTATTTTTATTACTGCATCTATTCTCCGGCTCATCCAAGGCAAGTTCTTGTCTACTGCACTATCACAACACATTCTGATGTAGGGAGTTTTGCAGACAACCTTTGTAGGACCCTGTGCAAAGTGTCTGACATTGTGTGCTTCGGTGGGGATTTGAAACAGCGGTCCTGGACATTGTGATGGGCTACCATGCATACCACAGTCTGAAATTCCTTGGTGTATTGCGACTATTTCTAAAACTTTTGACGTCAGCTGCATGGCTGATTGTTCTGACTGTCTGTTACGTTCACACCTGGAGCCATCCTCAAGGTCTGATCAAAGACATCCAGAATTGGCTTGGGAAAGGTTGGGAGAATTCATACCTGTATGTTGCAGCAGTGGTTCTGTACTTAGTGCCCAATGTGATTGGAGGTTTCTTCTTCCTGTTCCCCATGCTGAGACGCTGGATTGAGAGCTCAAACTGGAGAATTGTGCGGTTCTTACTTTGGTGGTCACAGGTCTGTTCTTCTGTGCCTTTTACTTTGTTTGGCCTTTGTAGGACATGTGCCTCTGATACATGCAAATGGTCTCTTAGCCATTTCTTATTTTGGGCTGAGTGAGGAATACCCAACTATAATTTTGTGGGTTTTTTAGAGTTACAGTTCCAACTCCTTGTGCCTACAATGACCGTTGGCTATCGTTATGTACAATTCACAGCCCCGTCTCTACATTGGCCGAGGAATGCATGAAAGTCAGTTAGCACTTTTTGGGTGAGCACCTTGTGGCCTTAACTCTATAACTTCCACCTTCTGAATGCATGTTCCAAGATTATTGTGCTCTGCTTTGGCAATTGCCATTCTGGAATTCAGCTAATGTAATCTGCACAATTTGCAGGTACACATTTTTCTGGGTGTTGCTACTTGCAAGCAAGTTTGCATTCAGTTACTTTATTCAGGTATTGGTTTTCTTACACAATTGACAGTTCTGGCACTCTGAAATAGAATCCCAGCAAGTGTGTTTCATTGACTAATAGGAGTTTGATGGCATCATCTGCTGAGGCTGCCTTGGTGTTTGAAGATCCTGCTGTTGTTGTGTAGTGCCTTTCAATAGTTTTCTGTTCTGTTCCCTGTTGGGCCATCTGGAATATACCTTTTTCCTGCTTCTGGGTGGAAACACACTTCACATAACCTTGGAACTCAGTCCCTACTTTCATATGCTTTTGATTCTGTTCACCAAGTGAGATCTCCTGTGATTCTCTGTTTTTGCCTGGAGTATTTATGTGAAGCAGAAGTTTTACCCAGCTGCTGAAACTAGTGTCTGTTACACAGATTGAACCCCTGGTGGGACCGACAAAAAAAATCATGCAGCAATCATCAGTCACATATACATGGCATGAGTTCTTCCCACATGGTATGGTTCTTGCTTGCCAAATGGTAGAAACTTGGTGTGATTGTTATGAGTCTCTCTTCAAAGGACTTTTCTACTACAACCACTTCTGGGGTCTGATGACATCAGTTGGGAGTAATTGCAGCTAGTGACTGCCATCCATGATGACAGTGATGGAATGATACCTTGTGAGTAAGACTCACATGGTTTTCATCTCACCCACTCTTGGAATACTTGTTTTTGTTTGACCAGAACTTGTCACAATGGTTAACTTCAAAGTTTCTTTGTGGAGTTTCCAGAGCTGACTTCGCTTGACTTTTGTGGGATGTTTTTGCTTGTGTTTCTGTAGCAAAGAACAATCCTGGAGCTTTGATCTCTCTTTGGGCACCTGTTGTTCTGGTACATTGATTCCAGCTTTATTGCCCTCCTTTTGTGTCTTTGGCATTCTGTCATCCCAGAAATGCATCAGCTGTCTCTGAAAAGTCTTGCATGTCAGGTCTGCTTCTGACATATGTCAGATCTCTGCAGGTCTACTTCATGGACTCCCAGATCTGGTATGCAGTTTACTCAACAATTTACGGTGGTATCTCAGGATCATTCCGTCGACTTGGGGAGGTAGATCCTCAATGCTAGAACTGCTGGAAAATGATGTCAGTTTCATTGCTGAATTGGCCTGGGAGCATGAAATGCAGGTTTTTAATAGTTTATTAGTGTACAAGTCATATCTCAGTGTTGTGTCTTATGCTGTATAGGCCCTGTTTGTGAGGTGAGGCTGATGTTGATTGTTTATGCGTGTGTCCAGATCCGAACATTGGGTATGCTGCGGTCTCGCTTCAGCTCATTACCAGGTGCTTTTAATGCAAATCTTGTGCCAGCAGATGGAACAAAACGCCCACATCGATTTTCTTTTCGTCGTAACTTTAAGAAGGTTTGGAAAGCTTCTGAAACCTTCAAAGCTAGCTCTCTTGTGATTGATGATTATCTTGCTTTGTTTGTGATTGGTGATATTTTTCCCTGTTGCGGGTTTTGGTTTCTGTAGATTTTGCCACAACAAGAAAAGCTCAAAGCTGCCAGATTTTCTCAGCTGTGGAATGAAGTAATTTGCAGCTTCAGAGAGGAGGATCTGATTAGTGACAAGTAAGAGGATCATGAAATCTCTTCACTACCTATACAGCTGACCTGCAAATTTTTTTGCAGAAACTTGAGTTTGTGGGTTTGCCCAGTATGCTATCTCTAATAACCATTCTGTATTTTGGAAACTGCTTCTCAAGGCCTAATGTTCAGTCACTTACTCTGGAGCACACATTGAACAGGGAAAGGGATTTGATGCTGGTTCCATATTCTTCAGACCCTCATCTCAATCTTGTTCAGTGGCCCCCTTTTTTGCTTGCCAGCAAGGTAAAAGGCTGTTCTGAGACTCAATATAATCAATTTCAAGTTGAAATAATGTGTATATGCAAAGTGGTAAATTTTTTTGGATGTGTCTTTTTCTTGAACGATCAACGCTGATGATGCATTAGAGGTCATCATCATTTTCTTTTTTTCTTTCCTAATGAAACAGGTGGGTGATGATGAAACAGGTGCCAATTGCATTGCAGATGGCAAGGCAAGCAGCAGAAACAGGTAGAGCTGCTGATCTGCTGCGGAAGATAAGGACTGACGAATACATGAAGTCGGCTGTAATTGAGTGTTATGAATCGTTCAAACGGGTACTCAAGGTGCTTATTGTTGGTGAAGTGGAGAAAAGGTATTCCTGACACAAGATGGGACAGTAGTTGTGGATTTGTTGCTCATGGATCACATGCACCATGCATGAAGATGATGCACCCATTTGTGTGAATCTTTCAATCGGTGGAGGAAATTTTCATGGTGGTTTCTAGTAGATCTGATTGAATTTCCCTTAAGATCTGCGGTATTTGACCCATGGATATGTGGGTACTTGGAGGTTTTGAACTTCAATTTAGGACATTGTTAGTGTTATGTAACTTGTCTTAATACCCAGATGACTTGTGTGTTGTGAATAAATCACCCAAATCAGAGTTATTGAAGGCCTCCTGAATGAGGTGGAGATGAATATTGAGAAGGAGACACTCCTTGAAAATTTCAAATTGAAGGAGCTTCCTGTTTTGAGTGTCAAGTTTATTGAACTCTTGGAACTTCTGGTATTCTTCTTTCTACAGATTCTGGGAAAGCTTTTGTTGGGAAAGCTTATTGTTTCCGTGCTGGTTATGTGAGTGTGTGTATTACAACAGCAAGAGCTGTCATTTCTGCAGAATGCTTGTATTGTGAAGGTTTCATTGCAACCCAATGGTTGACATGGCATTCAAGCTTGCAATATCACTTTCCCCTGAAGTGTGGAGTGTTGTGCAATTTGACAGGAAAAGACAGATGAAGAAGGAGTTGAAGCTGCACGCGACCTTGCAGTCTTGAAACTCCAAGATATGTATGAGGTGGTGACCCGAGATATGATGACTGAATCCATGAGGTAATATGTGAGCTCTGTTATTGCAGGCACTGTGATCCTCCCCACGACCGAGCAACATGCGTGAGGTTTTGGTATTTGCAATGAGCAGCTTGTGATGGATTGTAGATGGTTTTTGTGTTTGATAGGGATGTATGGGAATCGAGTCATGGTGCACTTGCCCGAGAACAAGAAAAGGAGGAGCTGTTTTCAGCCAAGGGAGAGAGACCCGCAGTTCTGTTTCCACCACCACGGAGAGAGGCCTGGATTGAGCAAGTATGGAGTTTGGGGTGATCCCTTTGGATATGATGTCATTTGTGATGTTGTATGTACCATTCAAATCATCAGTAATGACTGCTGACTGACATTTTGTTTTCCACGGAATGCTGCAGATTAAGAGGCTTCATCTTTTGTTGACTGAACGAGAGTCTGCCATGGATGTGCCTGAAAATCTTGAGGCTCGTCGCCGGATTGCCTTCTTTACGAATTCATTGTTCATGGACATGCCACGTGCTCCTCGAGTGCGAAACATGCTCTCTTTCAGGTGCACTGCCACTATGATCATCACTGACACCAAAGTCCTGCTATGGTTTTCCTCCATGTGTTCCTTATTGTTTGGAATGCTTTTTATGGAATCTCAAGGTTGGGTTTGTGCAGTGTCCTGACTCCGTACTACAAGGAGGATGTGGTGTATTCAAGAGATGATCTGATGACTGAAAATGAGGATGGCATTTCTGTCTTGTTCTACCTTCAGAAAATCTACCCAGGTCTGTATAAAGAGGGTGCTCTCTGTTCAATCCCTCTTAACAGCAGACGATTTGAGCCCATCTGATTGGTTACCTTCAAAAGTCTCTCTCTCAGTGGTTGTGTTGAGGTGCACTTGTGGACTAGGATGATGGAAGGATAATGCTGGATTTTGAGCATATCTTACAACTCTGAACATCTTGAAATTTTGCATATTTTGCAGATGAATGGAGCAACTTTTTGGAGCGAGCTAACATTACTAGTGCAGATCCTGAGACTGAAATTTTTGGTAATGTGGAGAAAGAGGACAAACTCAGAGTGTGGGCATCATTTCGTGGCCAAACACTCTCACGCACAGGTATCAGCACCTTTTTAGCTTTGCATGTTTTATTTTTTCAGCATTTCAGGTGCTCTGTATTTGATTTCATGCATTTTCCCTGGACAAAAAGTTCATAGTTTTAGTGGCAATGTCTTTCAATTCATGTGCTTTTCTCGATGTGGCAGTGAGGGGTATGATGTACTACCGAAGAGCATTGGAGCTTCAGGCCTTTCTGGACATGGCAACAGAAGATGGTACTTTCAGCAGCGCACAAACTCTGACCCCTTGTGGAGTAGATTGTGTTGGTTGTGTCACTCTCATGCATTGTAATAGAGTAAATGCTGACATTCTGTTGCAAAATGTATTCTTCTCATCTGAGACCTGTGCCTTCCTGTGCTTTCAGAGCTTGTAAATGGGTACAAAGTGATCACAAAAACTCCTGATGAACAGAAAAGGAGTCAGCGATCCACATGGTCACAGTTACAAGCGATTGCCGATATGAAGTTCACTTATGTTGCTGCTTGTCAAAACTACGGTGAACAAAAACGACAAAGTCATCATAATGCCACAGAGATCTTGAATCTCATGCTCCAGTACATATGCCCTGGACCCATTTGTTGATCATTGAATGAATGTCAATTTATTTCCATTCTTTCTGCATGCTGGCTTGGTGAATGAATTGCCATCAAAATCTCTTGGTGGATACAGGGCAAAAAGAACATGTTATGGACAAGGGGGGCCTCATGGTGGCAGCAACCCATCTGCCAAACAATTCTCATAAAGTGCTGTACCTTGTTTTCTGGTGTTTTGCCGGTGCTGTGCAGGAACCCCTCACTTCGAGTGGCGTATATTGATGAAGTGGAAGGGTCGCTCAAGGACAAGACCCAAAAGGTTTACTACTCGGTCTTGGTGAAGGCTGTGAATAATCTTGATCAGGAAATCTATCGCATCAGGTTACCAGGCCCTGTCAGACTAGGGGAAGGCAAGCCAGAGAACCAAAACCATGCAATCATTTTTACTCGTGGTGAAGGCCTTCAGGCTATCGACATGAATCAGGTAAAGTTCACTAGCTCTAGTAGGTTTATTTCTGCTCTATTCTTTTGTTTTCCTTCTCTTGTGAAGAAAGTGGCATGGGGACACAAGAAAGACAACATACACCCACCTTTTTTCTGCTGTTTTGGGACGGGGCAGGATAATTACTTGGAAGAGGCTTTCAAGATGCGGAACTTGCTTGAAGAGTTCCATGAGCCTCATGGAGTACGCCCACCCACCATTCTTGGTGTGCGAGAGCATATCTTCACTGGCAGGTGATCAGACTTGTCAAATCTTACATTTGCAGGGTTTGAGAACCAGTGGTGATGTCTGTTGTTAAGTGTAACTGTGTTGTTAAGTACCTGATTTGAAGAACATATTATTTGCTTCAGTGCTGGTGAGTGAGACAAGTCCTGGTAGAAGAACAAAGGAATTTTGATGTAAGTCTTCTATCACTGTTTCAGGCTCCTTCCTTTTGGTAATAGGTTCTCCTGTATGTTGCTCAGAAAAATCTAATATGTTGTGAGTATGGGTTGCAGTGTGTCATCTCTTGCATGGTTCATGTCCAATCAAGAGACAAGCTTTGTGACTATTGGACAGCGTGTGCTTGCCAGTCCCCTAAAGTGAGTGCCTTCTGGTGGAGACACAAATCCATTCCTCCACCATCCATTTTTTTCTTTTCATCATTTGTCACCTAATTTCCTGCTCTGGAGAAGAATCAGTTTTACTACTAGTAGAAGATCATATTGATTCTGCTCATGGAATTGCATCAATGTATTCAACAGGAACAGTGGACTCATAAATTGTGGTTATGTGCATACAGGGTACGGTTCCATTATGGTCACCCAGATGTGTTTGATAGACTCTTCCACATCACGAGAGGAGGAATGAGCAAGGCCTCTCGGGTCATCAACTTAAGCGAGGACATCTTTGCAGGTTAGCCCCTCCTTCACTCTGATCTGAACTCTGAGAGTTCTTGTTTTGCAGCAGGCAGGTTGTGGTTGCGGTTGCACATCTTTTCCTGGTGTAGAGGATGCATTGGAGGAAAGCTTGTCTCTTTGTGTACAGTGATCTGTGCACAAAGTTATACTAACACTTTGAAGGTCTGTTGGCAAAACTCTGAAACAGGTTTCAACTCAATCTTAAGGCGGGGAAATGTGACCCATCATGAATATATTCAAGTTGGGAAGGGGCGTGATGTGGGACTGAACCAAATCTCACTTTTTGAGGCAAAGATTGCAAATGGTAACGGTGAGCAGGCTCTCAGTAGAGACATGTATCGACTTGGCCACCGTTTCGACTTCTTCCGGATGTTGTCAGCATATTTTACTACAGTAGGATATTACTTCAGCACTCTGGTGAGCACACTGTTGCACCATGGCATGTACTTTATACACAAGTTAAAATGATGCACCATAAGCCTGAATGTTGCAGGTGGAATGTGCTCATGATGATAGCTTTCAGTACTATGGTCTTCTAATGTTTTTGTGAATTGGGTGATCTAGATTGTACTTGTGATTATTGCTTCCATTACTAGGGTTATCTAATGTTTTGGTGTGTTGGGTGATCCAGATTGTTGTGCTCACAGTGTATGTATTTCTGTATGGGCGTGTCTACCTTTCACTCAGTGGTGTAGACAACTCTCTGGTCCATTCAGCAAATAACAAAGCTCTCACTGCAGCCTTGGGTTCACAAGCATTGGTGCAATTGGGGCTGCTCATGTCCCTTCCCATGGTGATGGAGATTGGGCTTGAAAGGGGCTTCCGCACAGCCCTGACGGATTTCTTGACAATGCAGCTCCAGCTTGCGTCTGTGTTCTTTACCTTTTCATTAGGAACAAAAACCCACTACTTTGGTCGTACGATTCTGCATGGAGGTGCCAAATACAGAGCTACAGGTCGGGGTTTTGTTGTGCGGCATGAGAGATTTGCTGAGAACTACCGGCTATACTCACGTTCCCACTTCACGAAAGCAATTGAGCTGCTGTTGTTACTGATTGTGTACACGATCTATGTCTCAAAGTCCACAAGTGGAGCTATAACCTACACCCTGATCACATTCTCAATGTGGTTTCTGGTTGCAACTTGGCTTTTTGCTCCCTTTTTATTCAACCCATCAGGTTTTGAATGGCAGAAGATTGTGGAGGACTGGGATGACTGGAACAAGTGGATCAACAACAGGTATATACTGTTCCAACTTATTCAGTAGAGGAAGAGCTGCTCAGAAAACCAACATGAAGTATGTTTCAAAGAAGGTTGAATTCCTAGATTGGACAATATGTCAGACTCTCCAGTTATGTGATGGTGACCCATGTGTATGAGACCCTCTGTTCTGTCTTGCATTCTTTTGTTGGTTCCTGACATTTTGTACTTTTGTCTACTGTATCTGGCAGGGGAGGGATTGGAGTTGAGGGCAACAAAAGTTGGGAATCATGGTGGGATGAGGAACAGGAGCACCTTAAGTATACAGGAATTCGTGGTCGTATTATTGAGTGCTTACTGTCGTTGAGATTTTTCCTCTTTCAATATGGGATTGTCTACCACTTGCACATAGCTGAAGTGTCAAAAAATCTCACCATCAGTGTATGTTCAAGCCCCCTATACACATACCCATTGTTGCATTTCAATGGTCTTAGATATGTAGTCTGTAAGATGCTTTCCTGTTTAATCTTTAGAGTGTTGACCAGCATTGAGTGTTGGAATCATTCTGTCTGAATAAGCACAACAGAGTCCTGTTTCAAATTTCCATGTGTTGGCATATCTGGTGTAGTGGACTGATCACCACTATTGTTTTTGACCTTGTCAGGTATATGGGCTCTCATGGCTTGTCATCGTGGCAGTTCTTGCAATACTAAAGGTCTTCATGTCCTTCCCTTTTTATTTTTCCTTTCTTCTCTTCCTTGTGTCTTGTGTGTCCAAACATGTGTATGATATCCAAGGGTATTTCTTGGAAATGCTGAAATTTTGATTTGATGATGGATGTTTGTGCTTTTCTCGTTTTGTCCAGAGATTTCTTGCATCTTTGCTTTGATACCCATTGCTGGTAGAGTGAAAGTGTTGTCAACTCCTTAAGTGGAATTTTGTCTGGTTGGAGTGCAGATAGTTTCAATGGGAAGGGACAAGTTCAGTGCAGATTTCCAGCTCATGTTTAGACTGCTGAAAGCCATGCTTTTCATTGGCTCAGTATCAGTGCTTGCAGTCCTCCATTTTAAGTCATTCACTGTTGGTGATTTTTTTGCAAGTATTTTGGCATTCATTCCCACAGGGTGGGCACTTCTGCAGGTTTGTCTTCTTCAAACCCATTCAATCAAGTCATGTACTTGAAGTAGAAAACAAGACTATGAGTCTCGACTTGAGATTGGAACAATGGCATGTAGAGTACAACTCATCTGAGTGAAAGAACCTCATGCGGGTGTATCAGCCTGAGTCATCAGACTCTTGAGATCTGGAAACCATTGTCCACAAGTGCAATTTGAACTGTTGCTAGAATTATGTGTTGCTTGCTAAATGGCTGAAACTTCATACACTGTAAATATGTATCATTGATGCAGATAGCCCAAGCATGCAAGCCAATTGTGGTCAGGATTGGGTTTTGGGAGTCGGTGAAATCATTGGCACGAGGATATGAGTTCACAATGGGGCTTCTATTATTCACACCTATTGCAGTGCTGTCATGGTTTCCATTTGTTTCTGAGTTCCAGACACGACTGCTTTTCAACCAGGCATTCAGCAGAGGACTGCAAATTTCACGTATTCTTGCTGGTAGAAAGAAACTTTAGATTAACTAGTCACTGTGATGGGCATGATACCCCCTTTTGCTAAAAGACCTAAACGTCGGAGGTGACACAAGGGTGAAAAAACTGAAGAATTATACCTTGTTCCAGACAAACAATTTCAGGCATTTTGATATCATGCGAGAGATAAAATAGCATTTTGTAACCAATCAACAGTCTGCACGGTTGTTGTTGCTGGAGCGCCCAAAAAGGTAAAAGTGCACTCAAGATGTACTGCCAGCTCCTCTCCGCGTTTTGGGATGTACATTTCTTTTGTAGAATGGCACATTCAGTTTTGTAAAGTCTGGCCATATCATTATTGTACCTACGAATGTCATGAAGTTTGCATCGACTTTGTTGGCTCTAGTTCAAGGGCTGATGATTCATCTCATGTGTGTGGTGTGAGACCAGTGATTGCATTTAGAACTTGCCTTCATACATTAATTTTCCCACTTTCTACCAGTAGTTAGTGTCTTTACTAGCTAGTAATGAGCAATTCCATAGAAGGGGTCATGTACATACTGTGTTGTGTGTTATGTGCAGAGAACTTTGGAGTAGAAAGCTATTTTCATGTATCATAGATTCTTGTGAATCCTTTTTGTTATACTGTGATAATAAGTTGGCCCATAGTGCGATTGTTGAAACTGTCATAAAAATTGAGTATTCCATCAAGAAGTAGTATTTACAACTTGTGATTCTTCTATGTAAAAGATCTATAGTCTCTTGCATATGGTACCTCTAAAGCTTCTCATGCATACACGGCACATATGAGTGATGGGGAAAAAACTAAATGATTAAGAGAAGATTAGTTATATCAGACATTGGTACGGAAAATTAAAGTTGGACTTCCACTTAATTATGAGTGATTACTCTTAGCTTTGGATATTACTATACCTGTTGCAAAGCAAACATGCAAGTAGTTTTGTAAACAATTGTTGAAGAGAGAGTTGGCATTGAGAAATAGATCAAGTTGTGCACCTGGATCCAACAAGCGAAGGAATGGTGAATCATCAAGTTCTAGTATTCTAATGACACTAGCTCTATGTTTAGTCCTCTCTGACCATTCATTCCCTCCTTGTTCATCTTCTTGATCATGTCATAAGATATGATCAAGTATATAGCAATGCCATTTGCTAAGACTATCATGCCATTGCTAGAGTCATGATAGTGTTCACTCGAGACTCTTTTGGAACTCAGAAATATCAAAAGAATTCAAAACATTTTTTATGTATATCATTGTTCTTATTATCTTATCTGGGGTGCATGAATATGGAACCTTAAACCCTAACTGAAACCCTCTCTGGAAGCCCTAAAAATTTGGGAACACTAGAAGGTTCTAGAGACTGTCCATGACTTCCACCCCTTACCTTCCCCCTGCTTGCAAGGTTTCTTTTGTCTTCCTTGTCTGATGGACATCGTGGGTTGCGATTCTGGGTATGCATTCACATGCAAGTTCTTGCTCTGAGATTGTGTGAACATCTTGCTCGGTACAATGTCGCTCACGGCAAGAAGATTGAAGCCATTACTGGATCGCGTGCTGGTGGAGAAGATCGTTGCACCCACCAGAACTGCTGCTGGCATCCTTCTGCCTGAGACTACCACCAAGGTAAGGATCGTTTGTGGTTTTTTCTTTCCATCATGTTGTTGGGTCCTAAAGCCTTCTCCAGTTCCCACTATCAAGATTTGGGTTTGCAGTTTCTACTATCAAGATTTCGTTTGATTTGGTTTCATTGTGATTTTTTGTTTTGTTTTTACACTATGTATGTGCAGTACATTGGCACAATGAACATAGAATGAAGTGCAAAAACAGAGCTCAGTAACCCTAATTTCTGCAGTATGTATGTGCACATGAGTACAATGAATATAGAATCAAGTGCAAAAGCAGAGCTCAGTTTTGTGGAGATGAGGATTATCAGAGTTGACAGAACAGAAATGCAAGAGAATGGGATGTCATCTAGAGAAGGCATAATAAAATTTCAGATGTGATATGTTTTAGTGAAGAGCTTGTTGAGGTTGTGGGTTTTTGTAATGCTCATTTCTGTTCTGATTCTGCTCTGCCAATAAACTTTTCATGAGGCTAATCACTTCTTTCCATACTTGTGTCCGTACTGTGAGGCTATGAAGGTGGTGGAATTCAACACCCTTCTTCTTTCTGTTGTCCAGAAAATCTGCAGTTTAAAATATTCACTTGCCATGTGTTTTCTGGGTGCATTTTGTGGGTGTTTGTAGTTGAATTCAGGAGTGGTGATTGCAACAGGTACTGGTGCTCGGACACAGGATGGGGGCATTATCCCTGTGAGTGTGAAGGAAGGAGACAAGGTCCTTCTTCCAGAGTTTGGTGGAACTCAGATTGTTCTTGGTGACAAAGAGTGAGTCAAACCTGTTCCTTAACTTTTTTCTTCTATGGATTCTTACTGTAAGCCATAGCTGTGCAGCTTTATATGTATATAAAACCTGACCCAACATTTCATTGGTTCCTGTGATGTGATTTGGGGAGTGCGCCATTGTCCCATGCAAAACTCCTTATTAGATGGGAGACTTGTATGAAAGATGGTAGTCATGCTGCAATGTAGACTTATATATGTTTGAGCATGCTAATTGAGCTAGCAAGGTGTGAATTGGCTTGCTCCATCTTGTGAACATATGAGCTCATTCTCATTTTGGATTTTTCTGCAGGTTTTCACTGTACCATAACGACGATCTTCTTGGGATCCTTGAGGAGTAAATGTTCGTTGGATGACATGGGTGATTTTCAGGAGATACAATTTCCCATCTTTAGAAAGCTGTTCAAAGATGTAGCACTAGTGTTTCTCATTTGAGGATTCTGCCACACAATTTGCCCCTCCTTTAACTCAGTCTGCTTGTCAAGCTAAGATTTACTTGTAATGTCCAATCACTTGTTAGGCATGTTTCTGATACACATATGGTCATCATACAGAATCTCTGTTTCACTTCTAAAATAATTGCACATCCAGAAACATGGAGTGAGCTCTTCAGCAGTTTGTCACCAATCACCATCAGATGGCCTGCTGAAATGCAGTGCAAAGGAATGTGAATAGGAGGCTACAGTACAGTCATTTCCTCATAGGTGAAGAAGAATGTCATAGTTATCAGAACGGTCTCACCTGATTTTGGCAATCATGAAATGAATTTCCCCTAGAGAAAAAAGGGCATTCTTTCATCACCTTCCAAAAAAGCCTTCGAATACTAATGAAATTCTGTGCCTGATTCCTGGCCTGGTGCAATGTGTGAGTCTTTTTGGGTCAAGAGTCATTGAGTTGTGAGGATTACAATTGTGGTTGAGTTTTTTGCCAGGCCCGTACCCACATTATTCCCATGATGCCAACATGCTACTCCTAGCCCTCTTTGAAATAATATGATCTCTCCAATGGGAAAAAACTCATATGTTTAAACAGTTGAATTTGATATCCTTCAAGTGGTTGGTTGGGTGACATATATGGACGTATTAAAATGATTTGGTGTTGCTGAGTACCATGTCAAAAACCTTGAAAGCTTCATAGTCTTTGTTTCAGCATCTATGTACCCTTGAAGTTTTTTGGTGCTTAGTGCAGTTCTCACTCCAAACTGCATTAGTTTAATGGTTCAGTTTGAAGAACAAGAGAATGGTTAATTGGATGCCTATTGTGGGTTATGCCACAAACAAATAGGTTGGTATTTGTGAATCATGTTCACCATGTAGTGTGAAATGGGTAGGGGGAGGAGAAAGAGGACATGAAAGTTTAAACACAAGTTGGCCAATATGGAAATGTTGAATGTCACAATGTTACTTGTCTTCCTCCTTCCATGAAAGCTCTTCCTATGCTATCACATTTCATTGTGTGCAGATGTGATTCTATCATAAGCCTTCCACAATCCTTTCACACATGCGGGTGCCTTTCCATCTCTTGAAGCCTTGAAGCTGCACTAGTCTTGCAAGTTCACTCAATGTCCTCAAGTGGAGAAGGGTGCCATATCCAAGTTGCGAGAACTGCATTTCTTTGATTGCAAGGGGCATTAAAGTCTACCACTTTCTCTTGGTGTCTTCTTCACCAACCTTTGGAGGTTGAATCTTTCTCCTAAGCTTTTGTAAGACCAACTTCAAAAGCTCACTGATTTGGAAGAGTATTCTGGTAGCAAAGGAATTTTTGATAACTTAGGAGACACTTGAGTTGTTTCCAGTGGCAAGAACCCCAACTACACAACAAGATGGTGAACAATGCCTTTTTATAAGGTGTTACATGGGGATGATGATGATGCAACTTGTTGAGGAATCCATCAACAAAGCATTCTTGCACAAAGATCATAATGGTGTGACACCAGATAGGGTTGTGTATCATGGAACCTCAAGCACAGAAGCAACAACAAAGAGCCAAATGGAGCATTGTCCTCTTAGGGAATCCATCAGGTGATCTTAAAACTGCATTCCTTTTTGTGTAGGCAAAATCTCCCTTATGGAAAGATTGCCAGCTGGAAGGACTCTGGAAGAATTTCAAAAGCACAAATTGATTCATTGCTGCACCTTGGACTATACATAAAGACAATTATAAAGAAGAGATGGAGGGTGCTTTTTTGAAATATGGGTCCAGTTCCACCTTCTTCCCATGCTTATTGAAGAGGCTTTGAATTGAGGTTATCTGAAGATTTTATTTGCAAGCTGTGAGTTACATGAGCTCAGCTTGAGGTATTGGTGCAAGCAGATCTGAAGTATAATATTTACATTCTTGTGGCGACAAAGCTCATCGACAAGGTCAAGCTTGGTTGGGTCAGTGACTATGCATTCTATCCATTTAAGAACACTTGATTTGCATTCCTTTTGAAGGTGCATTCAGCCCAACTGCATGGTCCCATTTGAACACCACAAATTGGCAACAATCAAGCAACATTATAAGTGGAAAATTTGCTGCAAAAATCAGAGGGAAACAGTGAAGGGTGGTGAGCAAATTTGAAGAAAGATAAAACTCTTGGATGATGATTGAAGGTGAGAATAATGCACTTTGATTCAACAGAAATTCAGGAGGCAAATTTACCTACTGCTGTCTGGCACCTCCAGTACCTTTCCATTTAATTGTTAGAGATCATGGGATTGTCCACATCCTAAAAAAATATTGTTAAGTACAAAAAAATTGCTTTCCTTTTAGACTTTACAATTTTAGACAACTAGGCAGCAAATTGAGGAACCTCACTACAATTGTTGTGAACCTCACTACACACTCTAGAAAGACTTCCTCGGAGCTTGGCCAACTTGTTCATTACTGCCTGTAACACAAGACACCAGCAGCAAACACATAAGCCAGTTCAGTATAATACTCATGTGACCCAAGATCACATAAATGAAAATTGCAAGGTTTCTCTATTCTGAACAGGGTTATTGGGTTTCTTTAAGGAGGTAGCATCTTTTGAAACCCCAATTGACATGTACACAAGGTTCCCAGAATCTGCCAAAAAATCCCACCCTTTAAAGCACTCTAGTGCTACCAAATTTACAAATGGGTTGGGTTGACATACTAGTGAGTGAAGTTTGCTGCATTTGGAGAGGACCTGGTTAAACTCCACACCTACTTCCAAGATGATCATGGTCCAGCCACAACAATGTATTGTCTTCAATCCTTCTTTCAACTCATATATTGACTTCGAACCCATCTACCATGGGTATGAGGGGAATCAACAAACATGAGAATTGAGAATGAGGTCATAGGTTTTATTTTCTTTTGTTTGTGTTCCCCTCTACATTATTGCTTGCTGTAATAATGGAACCTAACCAATGGGCTACATAATTTTTTGAGGAATTTGGCCATCTCTAAGATTAGCCAATGCTGTCAACATGGGCATCAAAACATCCAACCATACTACCTCTATTCGTGCGTTGGCAGATGAAAGTAAATTTATGAAGGGGAGGATTTGTACCATTTGGTTTGACTGAACATCTAGAGGTTTCTCCCTATAGAAGAAACTATACCAGAAGAGGGTCCTTATAGCAAGTAGTATTGTCAACACCGCTAAACTCATATAAATTATAATCATTGTGCCTGGTTATACCCTTATAATCTATACCTGTGCATAAATGACCAGTTAAAACAGATAACACGGTGAGGGCTGCTTGATCTTGGCGATGATTGTATCGGTTCGACCCATCAGGAGCTATACACTGTCTTGTTATGGAACACTCATACCAAGGCCGAATCAAATCATTATATATTGCCACTGTGAAACCTGCACGTGAAGCATCACAATTCTCTTGCTCTCTCAAGTACTGGAAATCTGCTTGGAAATATTTGAGCTCTCCCGGGTGTGTCCAGTCTTTGACTGTGTCTCCAGAACCACAGCATGCAAACCCATTCTTTTTGGTCCAATTCAGTGTGTTCAGTAGTGCTGTAGGTGTCACAATCCGACCCCCACCATCTAACCATAACACAAAGCCCCGCTCGAGTAGTACTGTATGTACAAAGATAGCCTTCCATGCATACTCCCCTGCATTTTTTTTGTGACACAAAGGAAAAATCAGACAAAATAGAAACCAAGTTCCACGGTAATGGGTAGTTAGTTCCGCAGAATAAGTTGTTCCAGGCCAAATGGACTGGGCTTGTTTGACCTCTAGGAAGACCTTGTGAATCAAAAGATAATACTTCCATGATGAATGAAAAGAATTCCCACCCACCTCTGCCACCTTGATCAACATCGAAAAGGTTTGGATTGATGCGCATCCAAACTGGGTACTTGGTGAAATCGGGCTTTCTCACCTCCACATCGATATGGTACACTTCCTTTAATTCCCGAACTTGACAATCAAAATAGTTGGTCTCTGAAGAGTTGAATTCCTCCATAACCCACACCACTAATGAAACGTTGTAATGTTTGGACACAATTGGATTCGATGCTGATTTTCCAACTGATCTCATAAGGAGGAGCCCAACACGTAAATGATTCCTACTAAACCCTGTTACTATAGTGGGTCTCCATGCTGCCATAGGGGGCAATTGTGGTGAAGCAAGAGGATCGGGTTTGTCCAAATCCACTATTTTCAAATTCTCATATTGAAACCCATCTGTCCAATTTGCACATGCTTGCTGAACATATTTCTTTGTCTCACCTACTACGAGAGTTTTGCATCTTGCCTGTAATGTTCAGCACCCCCCCCCCAAAAAAAAATGGACAACAAAATTATGCTAAGAATTTAGCTAACAAAATGCGAATTATCTCAAAACAATTCACAACACCCGCAACAATGAAGATGCCAGTTATCTCAAAACAGTTCATCACACCCCCAACAAAGAAGACACCCATCTCAAAACAGTTCACAAGACCCACAACAATGAAGATGTCAATTGCAAAACAGTTCATCACAATGCCTGCAACAATGATTGCTCAAGTACAGGAGGATTGTTTGAGCAAAGAAATGAGATTCATTATCGGAGCATATAAAAGTCATCACAATTCAACTACACTAAATTTCTTAGTGTGCTATTAGGTATAAGAGTAGGGAGGAAGGGGGGTTGTACCAGCAGGTACCTACCTGTTGCTCAAACTCCTGGGTTAGCAAGCTTTGGCATGTAGCAGAATGGCCAAGAGCATCCCGCACCATGTTACAAACAATTGAGGTATAATCAACTCGCACTAAAACCCCTTGCAAATTTGGTTCCACCAATCCAACTTCACCTTGTATGCCTTGGAGATCAAAAACAGCTTGGAAAAGCCTTCGAAGGATAGAGAATGGTAAAGCGGTTTTTGATGGCTTCGCACTATCATGTCCAATCACAATCACCACACAAACCTCATATGCAGTATCATTATGTGATGCTGCAGCAGCTCCTCCTGCAACAACTGCACTTGTTGTCTCATTTGAATTTCCATTCTGAAGAGGAAGAAGATCAAGGGCTGAATTTGTTGAACATTGAGATTCCGGATTACTGAACTCAAACAATTCTGGATGTCCTTCTCTGCTGTTGCTCATGAGCCCCCGGGGTACAAAGTATTTTCTACTACTTGGTATGCAGCTCAGGAATCCAACAAGAAGTATTACAAGAATGGATACTCGCCATGGTGTGCATAATAAAGACTTCAAGGGTACAAAAGTAGTCTTGAAGAAGAAGCTCATCAGGCAGGGGTCCTGCATCCAGCCACCCATATTGCTATTCTGGTTCATCATCTGTGAAACTTAAATTCCTTGAAAAATCGCTCACAAGTTGATACAAGATTTCTGTTGAAGAATAGATTTCTCAAAGATAAATAATTTTTCTACAACTCCCCAATTGATGGGATTTCGCTGAATCTAAAGCCAAAGTGCACTACTACAAATCATAGCACCCACCACATGTGGGTGGCACCCAAAACCAAAACCCATGTGCCCATAAAAGTACCCCTGAGTCTCCTCTAGAAATTGAAGATCAAAGCTCATAAGTAAAATTTTTTAAAAAAAACTCTTGATCAATCAATCTTCAATCGAGTTCTTCATTAATCTCCATGACTGATTCAAGTTGGAAGATCTCAGCAATTTTTTCTGCACCCATCTTGGGTACATACCTACTACTGCAACAAACCCATCAACAAAAACAAAAACAAAATTGTCATTCAACAGGTATGTATGTCCCTCCCACATACCTGTTGGAGAAGCTTGGAAAAAAAAAACACTTGGGAGCTTCGAGGAGCTTGAAGAAAACATCCATACATACATACATACATACATATCTACCTACACACGCTGCATGGGTTTTTCGATCAATGGGCCTCTCCCCGGAAATTGAGGAAAAAAGTAGGAATTAAAAACACTTTTTTCTCTTCTTTTCTTCCTCACGAATAATATCTGAATTCTATGTGTGCCCCGCATTTGTGAGGTGGTTTTGTGACGCGTTATCAAGAGAGGAAGAACTAGGTAATCAGATTCTTCCGCTGCTGCTTCTTGAGCTTCTTGGTCTTCTTGTTCTTGGTCAGGTTGGTGGCGGTGTAGAAATCGAGAGCGCGCGGCGAAAAGGGGTCTCGTGGGAGTGACGGACGGACGAACGACCGTGCGAGGAGCTAGAGACTATTATCCCATATTGTTTTGTTGTGCTGCGTTTTCCACACCATGTTTTTTGACTCTTTAATCTCTGCTGACCCATGGTCAGTTGCTTGCATAGAAGCTCCCCTCATAGGCCTGTTTTAGACTTGACTTCCAAGGTAAGGATATTATGTTTAAATTCATTACAGAGTATACAATAGCTTAAGGAATTTTGGGAAAAAAGAGGTTTTTGATTCAATGTGGAATGATTGTTTACGAAATGTTGTGAAATAAAGCAAAAAAGAGAATTGAAAAGTTGGGAAAACTTGTCATGTTGTAAGTCAAGCACCTACCCCTAGGCCAAAGATTAATGCTAGAGATTACTTAAGAGTTATGATATCTTGAATGATTTTGGTTTCTTTTAGAGGATTTTTTTGAAGATTATATATTTTTTGCGTGTTGAAATATTTGAATTTTTGTAATTTTTTTTTTGGTTCTTTCGTAGTTAGGATACTATTTAATGTAAATGACAATGCCTTAATGTAACACAGCTCTTGTTTGTTCTTTATTGTAAAAAGATTTTTATAATTAGCCCATTAATTTTATTAATTAGTTCATTAATTTCAAAGATTCTAAGTTGGAAACTAGATTATTCCCCAAATATTTCAAAAGATTCTTTTTTTTGTTTTCACAAAATTTTGGTCTTTGAATTTTTTTTTCACTCAATAGTTTTTACAAGTAATATAATTATGGCAAAGTTTACCAATTTTTTTCACTCTTTAGTGTTTTGAAATATAACCCTATTAGTGGGGGCAAATTGAAAACATGTGGGGTTGAATGATTAATTAATTTTGAAGATTCCATATTGAAAACTAGATTATTCTTGAATATTTCAAAAGATTCTTTATTTGCTTTCACAGAATTTTGCTCTTTGAATTTCTACTATTAAAAAATCAAACATTTCTACAAATACTATAATTAGGACAGCTTCACATTACATCCTAGGGCCCAATTTTATAAGTCCCAAGAGGAGGCCAACAAAATCAGGCTTGCAGAGTTTAGGATTAAACATTATTATCTTTGAGGGAGTGGGGACCATTACCGCAAAAGAAAATAATGAGGACTTGTAAATGAGCCTCTACTGCGAAGGAGTTGGTCCCAATTTGGAGTTTCAGGCCAAATCAGATTGCAGATACACTCAGGACTAAAAAAATCGAACCTTAGTGTGAAGTGAATAATTTATTTTTTGTGCTCGGCTTCCAACTTAGTACCCTATCTCAGAATAAAAGTAGATTTTCAGAAATCTGAAGCACCAAGACATTGGTATTAGTATGTGTAGCTGGGGTTCAGTGTTGAATAATTCTCGTGATGAGCCAGAATTATTTTTCTTACTGCATTTGTCATTCACGTTCTGGCGTCAAATAATTTGCTAAAGTTTGAGTCCAATGTTAAATAAATCTCAACAAGTTGAATTGCAAATTTATTTCTGCCATACGGGTTACTTGGGTTTGACCCTAAATTCTAATTCATTCTATTCCAAAGACTGAGTGAAAATCTTTCTTAATCAAAGAACTGAGAAAGAATTGACTGTGCTGGAATTCTCAAGAATTTAACTTGGAAGGTGTTTAAGCTAGTTAGCAGCCCCTACTCATTTGAAAAGTGAGTGGGACCTTGATTGAGTACTAATTAGAGTTTTCCTTAAAGTCACCCTGTCTTCACCCTCTCTTTGGGCCTCCTTTCACACCCTATCCCCTCTTTGAGTCAGGTCCACAAGGTAATGAAAATTTGTTAAATCTAGGTATGAAATGCTGAAACTTAGCATTTAATGCACAAGATTCAAGGTAATTATAGTAGTTGTACAGGTATGAGCAGTGCAAATATCTCTAGTAGCAGTGGAGGCGCTCAGGAAAAAGGAAAGAGGGGGTCCAAACAGGATGAAACTGGTGCATTTCTAAGTTTTACCCCCCTTAATGCTAAGGGGGTTTATGGTTTTAAGGTTCTTTAGGCTACATTTTTGCAGTTTTTTTTTAATCTCACCCGGTTTTGGACCAAACTCAGGGTTCTGGTGCTGTGTTTTCCTGACTTTACCGAAAGTCTATTATACTTTGATTGTTGAAATTATGAAATAATCAAATTGAGGTTGTTAAACTCATTTTATTAAATTAAATATTTCAGAAAATTTGTGATTTACCAATGGCAAGTACCACACATTGTAAGAAGGAAGTTCCATGCATAAGTACAATGTGCACATCACAAATTAGAATGTATATTCCACAATTTACAATGTGTATGCCTCTCCCCCTGCCGCCACCCCCCTTAGGAAGATTCTAAGGTCACCAACGACTTCGTAGCACAATGGAGCAGGTTCCCTTAGGCCATGGGCCATCTTGACGCCTGCTCAAGCCAGCGAAGGTCTGCATTATTTCAGAGTAAACCAATGGTACCGATGTGGGTGCTAGTTCACCATGGCTGGTTAAGCTGGGCCTCTTATAGTGTGGCTATGTTTAATTCCGTAAATCATAAAGCTAGGGTCAGAGACTCTTGTTTTAGACTTAGGATGGGGATATTCATAATGGATACCATAGTTCAAAGGCAGCTTCAACATATGTTTGTCGAATACTTATTTAAATTTCGAGATACCATATCATCATAAAGTAAAATATTTTAATAGATTAATCCTCTATTTTTCTTCTCAAAAAAAAATTCTTTGAAAAAAAATATTGTTTGAAAATTTCAACATATCTACAAATAAGTTAATAGGAGCATCTCCTTATGCACTCCCTCCCTGCCTTCCCTGCCTTCCAGCAGCTGTACCTGGACTGCTTGGATTTTGTAAGGGATTCTGTAAACTTAAGGACCCAATGAAAGTCAGGTCCTTCTTGGCTAGAGTGAAACAGGACCCAGCAGGAGCACTCTACAGGATGGATGATGCGTGGATGGGAAACACTTTTTTGATTGTATTCCTGTCCCCTTGCTAACCATGGTGGTTACCTAACCATGGTTCTAACCATTCACATGCATTTTAACTACCTAGTAAACCACCAAGTGCCTTGCCTATGAAACTTACCCAGTTATATTGGTATTGTGAGTGGGAAGTAGGAGTGCATTTCAGAGTCTAAAAAAATTAAGAATCTTCATACCCTAGTCACTTTTCACCAGCCCAACAAAAAATATTAAATATACATCATGTAAGAACTAGAACCGGCCGGTTCTCACAAAAAAATGAAAACCCAAATTGGTAAATGTTGATCTTCTAGCACAAATAACGACTACAAAATCATTCCAACTATTCTAAATGCATTAAGTGTTTTTCCTAAACCACTACTATAATTTGTTGTGTTATAATATTCAAACCTTGAGCTATGAATTGTTCTTCTTTTCCTATAGATAACCCCTTGTTTTAAGGTTGAATCTAAGGAATATGTTGATGTAGTACACCTGTTCAATGGTATTTGTTTGACCATTATTTTCTTCCTTTGGAAGTGTGTTATATGTTATAATAGTTGTACCATAAATTCTAGACTAAAATGCAATCCGCATTGCCATATACTCAATCAAATTTATAGTTTCAAATACCTGTTGTTACAATTGCTCTTAAATTTCAAGTAGTTTGTTCCACTATTTGGACCTCTTCTTAGTCAACAAGAAAATCCTCCATTGTAGTTCATCCCTTCATTTCTTCAAGCACTACTTATTACACCTTTATTGCTTCTTCATTTATGCCCACCTGAAACTGGTCCATGTCTAATTGTATAAAACTATCTTTTGGAGTTACAAAAGGAGATTCATAAATGAATTGGGGATAGGTTTCCCTATATGCCTTGAGTTTCCTTCCATAGTTTACCTCATTTGCTTTATGTTCATCAAGCAACACTGCACTGAGATCCCACTAAACATCAATGTCCAATGCATCTAGTTCCATGGACTTCTATTTAATCCTAAAGATCTAGTATTCTGCATTAACATGTTGTCATACTCCCAAAGTCGATGCTTGGAAAGGTATGGCTCCATGCTCGTTAGCTTGTCCATATTAATTTGTATATGTTGAACATCATGCTAAAACAATTGTATCATTCAATTACAAGAAGCTTGAGTTTGTCCCTTGGTAAATAATGTTTTATTCTTCTGATGTACAACAACCTGAATTTCATGTTTGAGTTTTAAAATCTTTACATCATGTTCTTTTATAGTGTATTCCCAACTGTTATTATCCCATCACAATGTTAGAGATTGAGGTTCAAATTCATGTGCATGTTTTTTCAAATCTCAATATTGTTGATCCTCCTTTTCTTGATTCTATTTCAATAAATCTTTCTCCTCCCTTATTTTGTCCATAGATTCTAGTTGTTGCTTCACATTATGCTTCTTTTAACTCATCTAAAATAAGTCCATTTCTATCTTGTTTAGTTGTAATTCCTTGGCTTATTACTTCTTTGTTTGAACTTCATTAGTCATGATCTTACATCTTAGGGATTCCAGTTCTTATACTATAGATTCGAGTTTGGTCTCCAATTCCAACTTTTCTACTTCATGTTTAGCTCGTTACAACTTGAGTCCTAAAAGCTTAATCATCATTTGTTCCATCTTCTTGTTGTAATGTGCCCCCAAGGGGGACACTAGGAAAAAAAAGTAAAAACTACGTGAGTAAAAATATAAGGTGTAATATATTGGTTATTGGGTAAAAAATATAAATTAATTAATTAAAAAATAGAGTCATTTTCTTCAAAAAATCAATTTAATTATGATATAGGGTATTTAATCATTTGAAATAATGGATTATAATTTATATAGGGTGGATTTAATATGTATATATTAGAAAATTAAATAACAATAAGGTGATAAAAATAGGTTGGACAATTATTTAATGCCCCCCACTAAAAATATTCCTTTGATGCATGTAGATCCCAAACCTTACATTACGTGTCCACCACCCCCTCTCACGCCTAGCCTACATTTAGATC
>Ga0116227_10001604_pt1 | contig 50814 bp, 45 predicted proteins | sample S1TSphgellanicum_FD_89693 | JGI IMG/M metagenome (GOLD analysis project Ga0116227, IMG submission 89693) | Host-associated microbial communities from peat moss isolated from Minnesota, USA - S1T2_Fb - Sphagnum magellanicum MG | ecosystem: Host-associated > Plants > Peat moss > Unclassified...
TATTGTACTATTTTTAATTTTTTTCATAAAGGTATTTAACCAAATTTTTGTTTTTAAAAAAAAAAAAAAATTTTTTTTTTTTTTTTGCAAACTAATTTAACCTTTTTTAAAAATTTTTTTTTTTTTTTTTTTTTTTTTTGAAGTTTCTTGCTAAGAAATATTTTCAAAAATTTCACAATAGTGCAAAATTTTGCACAATAAGAAAAGGCTACTTCACACATTAGGGATGCAATTTTCATTCATTTAAGTTTTGGTTAATCCTTAAACTCCTCCTAATAAGGCAAACATGGCTATTTTTGGAGTTTCAAATGGATGTGGGCAATGAAAATTAAAATATTTGTTTAGTTGTGTTTTTTGGGGGGTTTATTGGGGGGCGGGGGGCTTTCAAAGGTCTTTAAAATGGTCTGCTAATTGAGAATTTCCATATGGATTTGAGTGGCATTTTGCTCAAATAATTGCATGCATTGAGCCTCTAGGTACACTCAAGACTACACCAATGAGAGTGGTGGGAAGTAGGAGGCTGACCTAGGAATTAATTTGTATGCTGACCCAAGTCTTTCTAAGTAACATTTGAAGGGAGGTAGGAGGCTGACCTCGAAATTCATTTCTATGCTAACCGAAGAGTTCTAAGTAACCTTTAGGATTACACTTGATGTTTTTGCCCCTAACAAATCCTCACATCCACATTCCCAAAAATTTCAAGTTTGATTCTTATTTGAAAACCCACATTTTGGCTTGAGTTTTTTTTAATGAGTCCTTACCTTGGTCATTCTTAAGGCCATATTAAGATGCTTGCATTAGTGTCATGTTGAACATCTTTTTTTGGTCACCTACACAATAAAGAAAAGAATGTGTCATCAAATTCATTTTTTATTCCAAAAAGTTGCCAAATTTCAAGGGAAAAGTTTTCAAATCCACCATATTACATGCTAATTCATAATAGATTGTTGCTAGAACATAGCAGGTTTCTTAACACTTGCTAATTACCTCTCTTACCTATAGCCAAATTCACCTAAGACCTCTTGTGGATGGTCGCCAACCCACCTACCTCACAAAATTGACAAAAGAAAAAAACGCCTTGCCTCCGAGCTTCCCTCTTTCTCACCTCAAAGCAAAAGATCACTATATCCCTATCAATGGGTGTTTATTTTCTTTATTTTATTTTTTTAATTTAAATTTAATAAATTTCACACAAGTGGTGAATTAATGCTGCATGAACATATTTTACAATGAAAAAAAAAGTTTTCTTTTTTTTCCCTCAGCCTAATTTGCTTTGCAAAATAGCAAGATCCATCACCAAAAAATAACTCCTACTTGGTTATGGTGTGTTATGGACATTTCATCACTTGAAAGTGTAAAGTGATAAATGGCCCCAGCATTTTATAATGTTTGGATATTCATATATCCAAGGGCTGACTTTGGGCCAAGTCAACTAGTCATGATCTTTACCATAGAAAATTCAACAACATGCAATGAAAGCAATCCTTCGATGAGCCACGATCTTCAACCCCTTGTGTTTTGAATGAACATCAACACAATGATGCAATTGTTTCAACTATTTTCCTTATTCACCTTTCTAGCACTCTAGAGTCTAAACATTCATTTGAAATAGTGACTATTTGCATCCTGTTCAAAAGACCCCGCAAAAAATTGCACAAGACTTGAATTGAACTAACTAAATTGAGTTGAATTTTGCTCAATTCATGCACATGTGAATTGAGCAAATTGAGACTATGGACCAAAATTTGCCAAAAGATGATGATTTTTATTTATTTTTAAATCCTTAAAAATCATCACAACTGCAAGCACAACATGATAGGGTGCTTAAGATTTTTCTACTTTTGTATTTTGAGTTTTGCCAAATTTGGTTTAATTTTCTTATGGATGATCACCACTTGAGCAACCTCATAAATTGGAGGGGGAAAAAAACATTGCATACACACCAATTATAAGAAAATTGCGGTATTGTGTTTGTGGGACTCATACACAAAAACAGAAATAGGGTACTTTCTCCTCTAATTAATTTTACATGCAAGTCATGGGACTTCATTGTGCTTCATTTAGTGTAATTCATTACTACATTGGATGTTAAATCGAACATGTTTAAACTTTTATTACTTTCATATCTCATCTATAGCCAATTTTGGCTAAATCTTCCTATGAGTGACTGTCACTTTGGCTATGTCACAAATTTGTTTTCCAACCTATTTTGATTAATGCAAAAAAAGAGAGGTTTATTAGTGATTTGGCATTGTCAAGTAGTCACAACCAGTGTTTTTTTTTTCCCTCAAATTAGTGAGGTAGGTGGGTTTGTGATCATCCACAATAGGACTTAGCCAAATTTGGCAACAAATTCAAGAGCAAACTAGAAAAATGTAGGATTCCCTTTTTTTAAAATAAAATTTGTGACATGTTAAAACCTATTTTTTAAAATATGGCAACTTCAGATTTTATTTTTTCTTCCCTCATAGCATAATGTGACAAATTGGGCCCATTTTTTTTTTCCAAAAACAGCCCTTTGTTCTTTCACACCTACATTTTTTCGGTCACCAAGATGGAAAATTTTCCCCCCACCCCCCAAAAACACACACACACAATTCACGATAGGTTGTAACTAAATACTAATGATGATTATTATAGATAATGCTAATTACCGTACTACCTAGGCTGGTTAGGTACTAATTTATTTATTTTTTCAATGGCAAAAAATTGTGAAAAATACATGCCTACCATGCCAAAAGTCTGAATGAAGCTGTTAAGCACAATAGCTTCATTATTTAGCATAATGAAAAATTGGAAATTATTTTAAAATTTTATTGCCAAACATAACTAACAAAGATAAAGATTTCTATATTATTAGGCACCTTGCTGCCCAAACCAGCCTAGGTATGTAGTTGTTTACATGCATGACATTGTTTCTCCAAATCATGAACATTATTGGAAATGATAATTAGAAATCCCAGTTGGTCCCTTTACATGAAAAGCACAAATAATTTGTATAATTTCAAATTAAGTTATAATAGAATGGAAATGAAGTTACCAAGGTGAAGTTTAGGGTTTTTGAAAGCTAAGTAACCTTTCAAAAACCCAATTGTTGAAATTTTGAATGCACATACCCATGAGCTTAAAATGTTCGAATAGCCCTAATGTTTACAAGGCACATTCACAATCATAATGAGTAGAGGTGCTACTTATCCAAGGATTGTGGGATCATTTGGCCTTGGCCTTTCCTATGTTGAGTACCTATTGCACCCAATATCTCACTAGATTGTCAACATTAAATATTGTGTGGGGCTTGTGGTTCTTTTGAAAAATGGTTAAACATGATCAAAATACTTGCATTATTCTATTTTCTTATATTATAAGTTACAATTTTTCTAAAAATACATCAAGTCCATTATGATTCATTTGCATGTGACAAAGGATTTTTGAAATTCAAACATATTGGAAAATTCAAAAAAAAAATTCTTTTTTTCTTTTTAGTAATTTTTTTTTTAATGTGCTTAGTGATTTCCTAATCCACAAGAACTTTTCAATGGTAATAAGTTTTTTATTTTACCAATTTAAGGGGGTTCATTGCAAAACAAACATTATCTAACATAATAATTATTCAATTTCAAAGGTCTTTAATTTAGAACAAAACCTAAAATTGGATGTAATGACCCTTCAAAAAATGAATCAACATTCCTATTAGTCATGTGGCACATTAAGTTGCCATGATTGTCAAGACTTTCAAATTGCACCACATTATGGCACATCATTTTGTACAATTTCCAATAGGATCTAACATTATTTTTAGTTTTTATGATTGTAACCCACGATGAGTGCAAACCCAAAAAATAAACATAGGGAGCACAAAAGTTTTTGCTACATAAAGAGCATTTAAAAAAATTGAGAATATTTTTTAATGCTATTTTTAAAATATTTTTAACATAAATCTTAACATGATAGTATAATGGAACATTTTTTTGAATCGTATATTTTTTAATTAATTAATTTTAACTTGTAAATCATGAAATAAGGATATTATTCTTGAATAATCAATCATGTTTTGCCAGATCGACTTGATTAACTAACCCAATATTTTCTAAAAACTCACCAAAGAGGACATTGTTGATTCCTTATAGTGTGACTACACCCGCTTCTTATATTATTGTAACTCATAATTCTTGTTAACATTTGAAATGGTTGAATGCATGTCCATTGTTTATAACATCCTTATCAAGGTCATAAAAGCATGAGTTCACAAATTTCCCCTATACAAGGTTGTACATACAAGTGTTGGTCAGTTCTTCCTAATTTTTTATACAACTTGTGCTCTTGGTTTTTGATACTTTCAATAATTTGGGTAGATTTTCTAAGCATAGACTTGAGCCCAGTCCTCCAAATATCTAAGCTTGCAGTTTTTCTTTTGGACATTTTCAGAACCTTCAGGCTTGAATAAAATATTGGGTCCAGTTGTATATACATACACGCTACTAAACACTCCTCAAGACCACAGATCAAATAGATACAAAGTTTCACAACAATTTATTAAAGAATCAAGAATTATATAAGAGTTTTGCAACAAATTAAAACTAATCACATTCTTATAAAAATTCAACCTACTTACTAATTCTTCAAACAAGTTCAACTTAAAAGAACCTGAACTTATGTTCAAGAGTAACAAGTTCAACTTGCATACTTTTAAAAGAACTTGAACTTATGTTCAAGAGTAACAAGTTCAACTTGCATACTTTCAAAGAACCCGATGTTCAAGAGTAACAAGTTCAACTTGCATACTTTCAAAGAACCCGATGTTCAAGAGTAACAAGTTCAACTTGCATACTTTCAAAGAACCTGATGTTCAAGAGTAACAAGTTCAACTTCCATGCTTTAAAAGAACCCAAACTTATGTTCAAGAATAACAAGTTCAACTTGCGTAATTCCAAAGAACCTGAACTTAAGTGCAAGAGTTTTCTTTCACAGTTTTGATTTTAGCAATTAATTATAGGATTTGAATCTTCTGCCAGTTTCACCTAAAGGCCACCCAATTGGGTCCAGGTCACAAGAATATGACCTGTTTTAAGGCTCCACACTGGAGAACCTACTAATGCTGCTATATACATAATACTATATACCTGACATTGAAACTGGTACAAGGCTGTGTCCTTGCTGCTATTGTTGATATCGGATACCAGTATTGATACCAAGAGCAGGCCTCTCTATACAAGGCCACCCATATTTTCATCCCTAGTCCAGCTGAACAACTTAAAGAGGTTAGAAATTTCTTAAGGAAGTTGGAAAATTATGGCCAAACGTGAACAATTAAGTCCCACATGTGGCTATACTCCCTGTACCTTCTTGAGCCACACTCACTTACCATAAACTTAAATTTAGTCAGCTATTTAGTCGGTGAGGGGGCCTTTTCTCTCTGGACTCTTCACATCATAGCTCATTCCATATTAATAAACCATAGCATGAAGAAGTTGAGAAATTTCCTCTGCTGTACTTGGAGGGCACCTTAAATGCTTGAATGTCCCTCCTAGAAAACAGAAGGGATCTTGGGCCTAAAACTCCTTAAAAGTTAAAAGAGTGTGGAAGAGATCTCATGCCTAAAACTCCTTAACAGTGAATGTAAGAACTAAGAACCATTCCTCCCCTTGCAGCTCATAATCCACACATGTTGAAAGGTTCATGATAAAGTTCCACCTCATTTGGACCTTAGCAATCGATGTTCCACCTCATGCTTTTCAATGGCTAAAGCCCAGATGCGGGGAGACTTTCCAAAAATTTGAGGTTGGACTCAGGTTACTGCCTTATACTAGGCCCCTTATTTTGGGAATGCCCGCACCCTAGGGCTTTACCCTACACATAAATTGTCATCATCTGAACTTCATTAAGATGGCTGTCGGGACATGCAATATCCATAAGGCATCTGTTTCTTCAGACTGCATCTCAATTGATATGTTGTATTGGACACAGTTAGCATATCAACAAGAAAATCATTGATCCCGCATCCAAGTCTCTATTTAATGTTCCAATATGCAGGCACATTGCACATTGTGTGTATAGTGCTAATTAACATTGATGGTGTTTTGCACTAGGGACTCAGGAGTAGTCAATATGAACATGTTTGTTCCTTAGGGAATATAAGAGCCTGGAGTGTCCTCCACATCATAGGAAAGGATTTAGGTGACAAATTTTTGAACAAATAACTGCTGGCTATTCCAGTATCATCTCGACTCTCCACTACTCTCCATTTCCACTTTTCTTTCTTTAAGGTCGACCTCAATGGACTCTTAACACTCTAACATACCACAATTGAGGAGCACACATAATGGCATCTTCAAAAAGTACTGGCCTCTGGTGCATCCACATTGCTTCATAGTTGAGAGATCCTAAATTCTCAATCCTAAATGTTCTCAACTACTAAGTGAAGTGGACACACCAGAGGCCTCAATGAAACATTGAAATCTTAAACAAGATCTCAAAAGTCTAGTAAAGAACTGGTAGAATATTTTGTGTATGTGGAGAGCGCCTTACCCTAGTTCCCCTTCTTCTCAAACAAACTAGGAGTGGTTAAAATTCTACCAGATCTTTATGCCAGATAATGACCTCGAAGAGGGCAGTTCTGGGATTTCAGGTCCCCTGTTCAGTTCCCACCTCATTCTGGGCCCTCATTCCCAGAACAGCCCCATTCTCAGTCCTTACCCTACATGTAATTTTTCTCTATCGGTACACACTTTCTTACGAAGGGTTATTAGCCCAGGCCCAAAATGGTGAGGAACAATTGTAGGAATGAAAATTTCGCGAAGCCAATGAGACAGATCAACATGTACCCAGGGAGAAATGGTTAGAGCACCACATAGGTGAGCAATACTGGAACAGAAAACAGCAGTGGAGAGGAAGGTGAAATAGTTGTCTTTGATGATTCAAGAGAGTTGACATACCAGCAAATCACCTTCAAGAGGATCCATTTCTTTCCTCCAGAGGAGCAAGTTTCCCAATACCTAATCGTCACAGGGCAAGAGCATCACCACAGCACCAAATATTGCAAGAATGAAGTAAGAGAAAGAGGCAAGTCTATAACAATAGATGCAGCCATCTTTAAGTTATCAAGAGTCTTATTGTTATAAATACATAATTGAAATAAGAGAATTTTCAATGCAATGCAATCTCTGTCAGGACTAGTGTGCTGCTGTACACAACAGCTGCAGCACCATCAAAACTTGAAGAAGAAATTGAAGGATGAAACTGGAAAAGCGAGTGCACACAGCATTTCAGCACCATCACAACTTCTCTCATTGCATAAAAGTAGAGCTGTGATCTGGTTCTGGCAGTAATCTGCTTACCCAAGTTGTCTCCCCAGCATATGAGATTTGATAACATGCTTTGCAAAATGGCCACATGCCTTCAAGAGAATTGATTGTGGTATGAAGGAAAGCTTTCCCCATCAGTGAAGGTGTTTAATCCAGGGGAGGGGGAGCAGTAAGCCCCTCTTGCAGTTTCATCTCCAGCTTCTTAACTGCTTTTCTCCACACATGGGTAGCTGCTTTGATTGATGCTCGAAATCCTGTCTTTGACATGTCCTTGCCTTCCAGTGACTGTGAATCTGGGTTGTTAGTACTGCTTAGACTTTCAGTATCAGTCTCAGTTGCTGATTTTTTGTGTGGAAAGATCAGATGAGTGTCCAAGTCACATGCTGTAACACCCTCTTCTGCATTAAATGCTGGTGCTTCTGCAACTGGAATCAGCTCTGTTGCATCTCTGAGCATGTGATCAGCTTCACCTCCTTTCACTCCTATTGCTTCATGACTAAATTCAAAGGGCTTTGACTTGGCTTCATTGTCTTCATTGAGCATTATGTTCTTAAGGGAGTTTAGAACATAAGTTAAGTCTTCATCCTTGTTTTCGGTCTGTAGTCCCCTTGGCTCCTCACCAGTTTCTTCCCGCAAATGTCTAGACAACTCAGTTTGCTGCTTCACACTCAGCTTCCGCAGCAATCCTCCCCACAGACCCTTGGGTTTCCCTGTGTTCTCACCAGCCAATTTTAAGGAATCCTGGACACAGGAAAAAAAAATGAGGTGATGAAGTTGACTGAAAAGAGATGCATCAATATGGCACAAATATCCTCAGCAACCCTTGATTCTTTGACTTTATTTCTTACCTCTAGGTTTAAGAACATAGCAAGATTCAAATCTGTAAAGCGGTCTGACTAGTCACATATTGCACGGTGATTCCAACCTGATCATGCCTTACCTCTAAATCAACACTTCCAGTTGTAGCAGCTCTGGCTGTTGAAAGAGCTGGTGAGAAGACATTATGCAGAGGACTATCATGAGCAGGGGAGGAGCCAGCTGAATCCCCATCCTTTTGAAGTAGTACTTGAAGCCACTTGTCAAGATTGGACTTACCAATCTGCCACTGTTCCTCATCCTGAGAGTCTGAACCTTGCTCGGCACCAGCTTCATTCCTCTGTACTCTATTCACATGAGTTGTCAACACCTGCAATAGACGATTCAAGTGCAGGCTTTGTTTACTTGGAATGGAAAAAGAACAACAAGGAGATTGCAAAGAATAACTAAAAAATGAGTTTGCTGGCAAGAGGGTGGGGAAGGGGGGGACAGGTTGGAGCTTCAAAACTGACCTGCTGAAGCAACTCATCAAAATTCTCTTCTTGCTCACAACTTGGTTGACAATCATCAACTCTCCCCTCTGAAACCTGTGTCATTTGCATTTGAAGCCTGACCTGCTGCAGCAGTTCAGCTGTGTGTTTGTATGTTTGTTGAGCCCCACAGTGGATTCTCACCTCTCTTGCCATTGCATTCCTCTGAGTTTGCTCTATTATAACATTCTTCTGGTCCTCCTGCTTGCAATCAGGTCTGCTCTTATCAACAAGTAACTCTTCTATCAATGCTTCACTGGCTAGAGGATGACCACTGTAACCATCAGGTATAATACTGGTGTCATCTTCAGTGCCTCCAGAAGATCCCTCTCCATTTTGATCCCCTCCATCCATCTCAATTTTGATGACCTGTTCTGTCACTAGTGCATCTTGGACCCCATTAAGGTCACAGCTCATCTCATCATCAGCAAAGTCACTTTCTCCTTCCATTCCTGCAAACATTGCCACTTAAATATCCAGATGAGCACCAACTTGAAAGATGCCAAAAGAACAGGATAAGGTAGCGGTCAGAGCTGTCAGAGATGTGCAGCCAGTGCTGGGTTCAACCTCTCAGCACCTCTCACTAAAAGTTTGGGCATCATTGGCATCTCACCTTTGCATCCATTCTCATTATCAAGTTCAGCATTTGCCTCATCCTCCCTGGCTCTCTCTTCAACTTTCAGCAGTTGAACCCACTCCTCTTCCTGATCTGGGGCCTTGGCATCCTGATACAATGTCACATCTGAAGCACTTTTGGCTTCATTAACACTCCCTCTCTGTCCAGATCCACCTACAGAAATAGAAGACAAACATGACTTTTAGTTCAGAAAGAGTTCATTACGATGACTTATGGAGCCCACTGTTCAATGGCTTGTTCAACCCTGTTCATGAAAATCACATAAATTTCTCTTTGCTCACCAGTGACTGAGTAGTTATCCGGATACTCTTGTTCGACCTGTTGCAACTCCTGTGACTGAGAAAGCTGCTTCTGCAATCTGTAGATTTCATTGGCTTTCTCATCCTCTCTGTCACTCCAGCCATCTCTCTCATATTCAACATCTTCTCGATGGACACTCTCCTCACCTTCATGCTCCTCATTTGTCGCAAATAGTGATACACAGCTGCTGACATCCACAATGTTCTGCCCCCTCAAGCATGGTCTCTCTTCAATTTGCCTCATGTCACTACTAAGTGTGGCTGCCAAGGCCTCTCTGTGGGAATGGCATTGGAGCAGGTCTTTCTCAACAGCATCACATGTGACCTTCTGACAGTCAAGGCGAGCCATCAGGGCATTGCAAGCTGCTTGGTTCAAGCGAGCTTGCTCCTTATATGCCATGCTCCTGTGCATGACAAAGCAACACCACTGGTATCAGATTTCCACACACTGAAATGTTCACACAATCTTTCTTCATGAACAAACTAGGACATTGTAGACAGGCACACACAAAGCAACAGAACATTTCCAACTATAAGTTAAGCTAGAAAAAGCACATTGATTTTTTTCTGAAGGACAAGAAAGGCATCGGTGAAAGAGAGAACATACTGATGCATTATATCACGGATCATTCGTTCCAGGCACAGCCTGTATGAAGATTGGGTCTCTGCCCACCTCCGGTGCTTCTCAACTTCTTGTTTCTGATTTCTTAGCACATCCTCAAGTTCAAGCAAAGCTAATCTCTCTTTCTCATTCTGTTGCCTTAGTGTTGCCACAGTTTCCTGCAGCTGGGAGATATCTTCCTCTTTCTCCCTCTTCTCCTCTTCTCTCATAATCTTCACACGCAACTCCTACAATTTGAAGAGCAACAGTCAAGCATGTCAAACCTGCTACTATTCCATAAAATTGGACATGCATTACACAATAAACATCCACATCAGCAGCATCCTAAGCACACACACAGGCCAGTGTGCACACAAACTGTCATTTCTCAACAGATGCAGTTGAGACTAAGTCCACAAGAACCTGCAGAATTCCTGCTCAGCAAGAATAAGAAGCTGGGTAATAAGAGGTGAAACCTTTTGCAGATTGATTGTTGCAGCTGATTGCTCATCAAGGTACTCACTTCGGCCATTGCATGAAGTACTGATAGCAATGTTTTCTTTCCCAGATTTCCACTCCCCTCTCATCAAGCGGAACTGCACCATAGGTCATGATGCCTTAATGCATCACATTTAAGCATTCACAAACAAGAGCATGAGATCAAAGGGAGCAAGCAGAACTCAGCTAATAGGGTAGCCAGTGCACATTAGAGCTTTCCATTACCTTATCTTTGATCTGGGCTGTAGAACGATTTGCAAGAGCAGGTTCACTTTCCTTGATCTCCTTCCAACAGCCTGGTCCAAATCTTTGCAGTGATCTCTTCAAGGATTCCTCTTCCTCAGCACTCCATCGCCGCCTCACTGCTGTCCCTGATGCTGGGGCCCCAAGATGCCAGATCAATTCAGAGGTCCTTTTAGTAGTGCCCTTGTATCAGGATGCTGCTAGAGGCACAATGAGATGAACCTGCCAAGAGATACAGGAGGAGGGAAGTACATTAAATTCTTGCCCTATTTACACTTCCTCTTACCAGTGGGTGTTACTGTAACAGAGCTGGCAAACGCAGCCCTTGTTGACTGGGCAATATTGAGCATGTCTTCATTGTCCTCCCTTAATGGAGACACAATGGCAGCAGCTGCTAGTCCACACAACACCTTCTTCTCCCGGAATTGCTGAGGCCAAGGGCGGCATTCTCCCACATGCTCCCTTGCTACCTTCTCATCCTCACCCCCTGCAAAGAACAGTGCAAATGATCGCCGCCTGCAGTGGACAAAAAAATCCACCCAGCATCACTGCCTGGGATCTAGCATTTGGCATAATATATCCATGACAGAGCTAAAATTCTTAAGAGAATCTGAAGGTGCCCATCACAAGCATGGCAAATGTAGCAAGCTCCAAAATCTCTTACCTGAAATCTGAATTCTTGGAAGCAAAAGCAGACAGGAACTGATTAATGGAGACACCATGTTGAAGATCCCACCATGGCACCAGAAATTCTAGCCGGTTTTTTTTCCGCTGGTGGGCCTGCCATTGCACCACTCGCAGATTGCTTACTACAGTCTTCCCTCCCCCTGCATTTCATACAATGTAGCTAGTACTCCATTAGACAACTATTGTAGATCCTTCAATTCACAGTGAACTTGAGCATGATGACCCTTGCACAGAAACAGTGCAATTCCAGTCGAATGGGTGGAGTTTTTTGATACTTACGTGAGTGAGGATACCAATGGTCAACTTCCCAAGCAAGTGGAGAGGAAGGATCCGCATTCCAGTACACCACATTACCATAAGCATCAACTCTGAACTTTGCTGGATCAAACCCTGCATTCCTGCACAATGTGTACATCTTCTCCATTATAAGCTGCCTCAGGATGGGACGAGTACTAGAGACATCCCAATGCCTGACAAAGGAATATATTGCATTTTCTCTACCTATGGGTGAGATCATGTCTACTAACCCCAAGTGGTCAAGTTGCTGCCATAGCTCTTCTGCATGGTTGCGTGCATTTGGAGGATCCCTAGTGTCTACCTCCTCCACAATGACAGGGAATAAGCTATCCCACTCCTTCAATTTCACAAACTGCAAAAGCGTCAAAGCCTTTCAGTCACCTCTTTCTCTCACATAGACCCTGGAACATTTGTGATAGAAGCTGGAGGAGGGAAAAAAAGAGAAAAGGACACAGCACTTAGGGCTTGTAGATTGGACAGTGGTGACAATGTCGGGACATAAAAGAAGTTGTATGTCCTAGTGCTGCCTGTTTTGGGAAGTAGCTTCAGATGCAAGGGCACAGTTTCTATATGTAATTTGTGCGTGTGTGTGTTTTTTTCTGTTTTCAGAGAGAAAACTCACATCTTCCGCCTGCGGAGAATAAGGGAGGAATCGCTGCGGTGGGCCTTCCGTAAACGGCGTGAGCTGTAGGCCATGCTGCAGCTCCGCGGTACTCGCATGGCACCGACATAGCTTCGCGTAGCCATGAGGATAGCCCAGCTGCTCGTCCACTGTTTTCTCCTCCTCCGTCAGAGCCAGTTTTGCAAACATCTCGACACTCCTGACGCTATCCGTTTCTGTACATGTGCATGCAGGCCGTAAACAAAGAGCTTCACAATTACAATTATGCAAACGATCTATCCCCGACTGCGAGGAGGAGAACTCGAGACCAATCTTCAGGGCGCAAATACTGCAGATGCAATACAGTTTCATCGACAATGCATACACGAAAGTTTCCAGGGGAAAAAAAACGCAGAGAAAGAAGAACATTCAAGCGCAAATTGACGATTCCAAGTACTAAGGATATTATCTGTAAAAGCGACATCAATACGAGTACTAATAGCATGGGAAAACAGAGAAAGAAATCGGATACCGGAGCTGCAGTTGTGGAATCGTTTCTGGAGGAGATGACGATGATAATGATGATGACGATGATCCACGCATCAATGTTGTTTTTCTGCCTCTTCAAGAACGCAACACCAAAACGCCAACAAAAGAAAGAGAAGAAGAAAAACCAAAAAAAAAGACAGACAGACAGACAGAAACAAGACTTCTCTCTCACAAATACCGAATTTCCAAAACTAAGAAACAAAATCCGCATTCGTAACACATGGCTTGTTGCAAAACAGATAGTCACAGAAAAAAAACGAGACCGTCGAGGTAAAACCAAATCACAACAAATTTTCTTTAAGACAACGAAACCAGTCTAGTCTACTGAAAACCAAACCGCATACGGCTCTCTCTATCTGGAGACCTTAACAACCAAATTCCCGTTGCTGAAAGCTGCGATGAATTCAAAACAGGTCGAAAGATTTGCAGATTTCGCACTACAATAATGTGAGAAACCAAAATGCAAAATGCAAAAAAATTGAATATTTGTTTTTGGATTTGCATGTAATTTGTGAGAAACAAAAATGGCAAACTTAGAAGGAAAAAAAATTCTGATTTGAAAATATGTTTGAAGGAGGAAGTAGCAAGTCAGCGAGCGAGCGAGCGAGGGAGCGAACGAGCAAGCAACGGGGAGCGAGAGAGAAAGAGAAACAGAAGCGATCGAGAAGGCACAACAGAAGCAAAACATTTGAAGGCGCAAAACTTGTATTTATGGGTACAGTGACAGAAAACAAACTGGATGAATTTGGAGCAAAAGGGAGGGAAATTTTTCTTTTGTTTGTAAGGGTTTTTTTTAATTTTATTAACCCTGTCTGTATACAAACAACAAGGGTTATTATACCTACTACTAGTAGTAGTAGTATTAAGAAAAGTTTTTTTAAAAAACCAAAAACATCAACCAAACATTGTTGAAATAACACACCTGTGCATTATGCACAGGGTTCACACTAGTTATTATTGTTATTAGAGCAGCTCCACCCATGCTCAGTATGTGTGGCCTTGAAAACATTATTGCTCACATGCACGATCAGTTATTTACTTTCTCCCAACCTTACCTATAATAAAACTCAAATTGGGACTGCACAAAATGGAAGACCACTAGGGTGGGTACCTAATAGCAACCCACCTGGACCAATCAAACCATCTAGCCAATTAACAGCAGGTGCTAGGCTTTCCTCTGCCTTTTGTCAGTCTCCAGCATAGGTACTTACTGTGCAAAAATGCTGGGCCAAAACCATTTTGCTGGGCCAAAACCATTTTGCTGAGCCAAAATCAATCCTTGGTCATGTATGTTTTGACTTTTCTTCATCCAAATTTTGGTCAATAGTCAGAGTGCATCCCTGGAGTTGCTCTTACTTTAGTCTCTTATGTAGTAGAGGGTGTTGAATAGGTTTGTGTGTGTAAGTGTAAAGAAAAAATTGTTCTGCCAATGAAATTGCTGGATTGGTGGTGTAACTCGTTTTTTTCTTAGTTATCTTGAGTGAACTAACAGGTAAATGTGCACCCTAGTACCTGGGCAGGTTAGGCACTAATTCAATTTTTTTTTGGGATTGGTGAAATTTCTATTAAAAAAAAAAAAACCTATCTACCATGCTAAAACTCCAAAGGAAATTCTCAAACATACTAGCTTCATTATTTAGTATAATGCCTAATTGTAAAATATTATTTCTTTTACTGCCAAACATAACCAACAAAAAAATAATTAATTATTAGGCACCTTTGATGCTGAATCAGCCTAAGTAGTTCGGTAATAGGGTTTGATAAGCTTGTGAGAATTTTAGAGGACCAATGGAAATAGTAGAAAGGGACCATTATTTTCAATGTTCAGCAGAATAATAAGGTTGTGTGTAAGCTTGAAGAAATTTTTTTTTTTTTCCCAGGCCAATGGGATTGCTGGATTTGGTGGTTTTTTTTCTTAGTTTTTTTTTCTGAAAAAGTGAACTAATAGTTCAATGTGTAAATAGCTTATTTTCAGACGAGGTTCTCTCCGACACTCCTTGTGCACTTTGTTATTAATGACTGGAACCCAAACGGCCCGGAAATGTGCTTTCAAAGACCTTGTCTGTGTCTTGATAATAATTTCATAAATAGGGTATTTAAAGTTCCTGTCTTCTTGCTCTCTGTTGTTGTTGTTGTTGGGTGCTCCGAGGCTCCTTTCCCAGTCATCAGTTTGTCTGTAGTGAACGGTCCTATATGCATTGAATTTTTGTTGGACAAAAATTTTGTCGTTCTCTCTCAACTGAAATTTTTGGAAAGTTAAATTTTTTTTCTAGTCTAAATTTTACTAATTTTGCTGGCCAAATTTTCGATCTCGCAAAATTATTAAAATAAAACAAAACAAAATGAGGGGTGTGTCACATTCTGGCCTTGCCATTTACATTTTAAAAGTATCTTAAGGCAAAAGAAAGAATTATGGAAATTCAAATATTTCACTATGCAAAAATATAATCTTCAAAAAATGCTCTAAAAGAAACCAAAATCCTTCAAGATATTATAACTCTGTAAACTAATCTCAAGTTCAACACAAGCCAAAATATCATCTTTCAAAAATCCTCATGTAAAAATAGACCCATTATTACCTAGGAGCCAAAATCCCTTAAGCTACTATACTCTATAATGAATCTATACACAATATCCTTGCCTTGGTAGGCAAGGCCAATAAAACCCTGGCCTATATATTCCTAAGGAATTTTTTTTTCATTTTCCTTTGAGTCCAACACTAAAGCCCAAGGGTGTGGGCATTCCCAAAAGAAGGAGCCTAAATGCAGGAGGGTTCTTACACTTACTCCTTCGGGAGTGGGCGGGATCTTACACCTATAAGTAGGCATAGATCCCCTCCCACCCTTAAAATATAGGGGGTAAGATATCTCCTCTTTTCCATTCATGGATACAAGGTGCCCTTCCAATCTGATGTACCCATATTGACATTCCCCATTCAACTTGGAACTTTGACCTTATGCAAAGGGTCATATAGGATCTTTAAATCCAAGGCATATTCACTACCATACTTTGTTAGAAGAAACAATCACTTGTATAAATACTTGATTATAAGAACAAATAAATAATCCACCAGAAACAAATATGATGCCGAGTCAAGGAAATAAAGCCTTATTCAATATGATTCTACAATTCCCTAGTTATTTTAACCTTAGGTCATTCATCTTGATGCCAAATTACATAGGATCCTAGCCTAAGGTTAGGTATTAAGGTTACATCTTCTCTAGTTATTTAACCTTAGGTCTTCTATCTTGATGCCAAATTACATAGGATCCTAACCTAAGGTTAGGTATTAAGGTTACATCCTCTCTTGTGATGGGAGGATATGGCATACTTGGTAATGGTCTGAAACTAACCGTTATATGTAAGGGAAGGCATTTATGCAAAAGAATCTAGTGAGAGCCTCGGGAAGAATAAGCCTTCCGTAGCTTCTTAAAACTCCTCTCGGAAGTACATTAACTTATTCTAACTCGCAAGTTCTTTAAATTTCTTTCCGGACTACAGATTCCAGAAGGATATGATCCCTCGTGACTCAATAGAGGCACTCATTATGGAATCCCAAAGGAGCCAAATCGACAAGATTTTGTCATGGACAAATTGGAAAAGACCTTCTTCTGACTCCAGAGGTAGGTTCTATGTCAGATAATAATAATAATAATAATAATAATAAAAGGAGGAGGAAATTTCTTTTTTTTTAGAGTGCATTGTAATTTGTGATATAAATTCAGACCTTACTCCAAGCTTGATTTTAATAGGAAGGTTTTTAATAATTAAGAGTATTAATTTTTTTTAAATGCTCCCCAGTTGGTAAGTAGGGTTTACCCTAAACCCTAAACCCTAATGAGAGTTCACTAAACTCTAGAATTCACATAGACTCTTTTTTTTCTTCATTTAATAGGGGGAATTTATTTCCAGGCGCATCTGAGCATAAGAGTTTGAAATAAATAAGAGCACAATTTTTTGGGAGGGGGGGAATTTGTTGTGAATGAATGCAGGTTTCCCAAGTCAACACCTCGAATCAAATAAATGTATTATGGAATTTATATGGATTTTTAAAAATTCATTTAACTTACCCACCCTACTTTGGATTGGCATTTATTTTATTTTATTTTAATTTTTTAGGAGTCTTGATTTGGGTAGGTGGGGAATATATAAATTGAGCTAAAATTGGGGAATTGAGTTGTTGAGTTCGAAGTATTTTTTGAACTCAATGGTTTTTGTAATTTGATAATGAGCAGTGTTTTTTCATAGGAACTTGGAAGATGTAGAAAAAGTGGCCATCATCCTTAGGAAGATTTAGCCACATCTGGCTACAAATTAGATATGAAGTATAAAACTTTAATCATCCTTTTTATAATTTTTGCTACGCACTCAAAACCAAATGTAGAAGTTTGGTGATTTTTTTCCCTCGCTTTTGGTAATTGAAAACCTCCAAAATCACTTCATTTTCCAATTTTTCAAATTTTAATTTCTTTTTTTTTTGTGAAATTTCGCCAATTTAAAAAAGGTTGGTAATGAGGACTCAAGAGTAGGTGTCTATGGTGACTTGAAAGAAAAATGGAAATCCTTGCCCTTTCTTTGCAATGTTTTGCTCACTTTGGAAGAAGCTTTTGGTGTGGAGGACAAATTTTTTTGCCATTTGCACCTGGGATTGTAGATTATTTGACAGCCATTTTTCTAATAAGAATCAAGTGCTCTCAATATGTTTTTTTGGCAAATTTATAAAATTCAATGTGACTAATAAAAAGGGTTTTTGTGAGAAAAAAAAAGTGCCAAAGTAGCCAGATCTAGAGTTAAAATTTTCTGAAATCAACATCTTTTAGACAATAGGTTCTAGCAAGTCATCAAATATAGCAGGATTCTTGATTGTATTAAATTTTCCACCTGTAGCCAAATTGGCTAATTGCTCTTGTGGATGATCACCAGTGTGGCTACATCACAAAATTGAATGGCAAAACCCTAGAGTCTCATGGCTTGGGAATTGATCTTAAATTTTCCCAATTCAACAAGCAATACTGAAAGCCGTGAGAACAATCGTATTGCAGCCACGGAGATTGGAAATATTTTTCTGAACACAAAAAAAGTTATGTGTAAAGTCATCCTCTCTTTCACCCTCTATCCCGTCTTTCAATCGGCAAAGTAAGGAAAATTTATTAAATCTCAGTATGAAATGCTGAAACTCAGCATTTAATGCACAAGGTTCAAGTGTAATTATAGTAGTTGTACAGGTAGGAACAGTGAAAACATATGTAGCAGCACTGGATGCGCTAAAGAAACATGAAAGAGGGGATGAAACACTTTGCATCTATAGTCTAGAAAGGAGATACTAGACCCCTTAATAGCCTTCCATAGTTGCAGGAGGCTTTTTTTCCCAGAGTGCCTGAAAAAGAAGACAACAATAATGTAATTCTGAAACTGAAATGAGTGGCCGATTTCAAATTTTGGCAGGAAATGCAAAAAGTACACCAGCTTTTGGCTACCAACAAATTTTGCTCATGAACCGTAATAACATCTGCCCGGAAACAGAATTTTTTTCACAACCATAATAACATCTGCCCAGAAACAGAATTTTGTTCATGAAGGTAATAGCATCTGCCCAGAAACAGAATTTTGTTCATGAAGGTAACAGCATCTGCCCAGAAACAGAATTTTGTTCATGAAGGTAATAGCATTTCGGAAAATGTCTGTGGGCATTGGTGTTTTACATTGTGTAAGGCCCTCGGGCCGTACCCTACACAAAATGTTCGGCATTGGAATTTTTTTTTAAAAGATGTCAATTTTCTTTACGGGCAGATGCTTACTAGCTACCCTAAAGTATCATGTCACAACTCCGGGCATCCATAACAAAAAAAATTATCCTTCCAAGAATGTTTAGTTTTTTAAATGTGTGTACCAATAAGTTGGAAGTTTTGTTGGGGCCCGAGGTTGCAAGTTTTGTCGGTAAGGGGCAAAAACAACAAACCAGTTGATCGGGCTAACGATCAAAATTCCAAACCCGTTTCCAGTTGTGATGATGCACTTACTTTGGGAACACCCTGTCCTTGGGTGTTACCACGTGTAAAACCTTACAAGATCGAGGGTCTGATAATTAGAGAATCTCTAGTGGTGCTTAGGATGTCATCCTGCGTAGTAAAATTGGATGAAAAAAAGTCAAAACATGCCGGTTTGGCTCAGCAAACTGGTTTTGTCACAGCACAATTCCACTATAGGCTCTGGCTTGTAAAGGGCGCAGCAACTAAACTGTGTGAACTTTTAGAAAAGAGTGTAATAAATATGATCTGACTGTTGCTCAGTGATTCTGATTGGCCCATCATAATAATTGGTTCAGGTGGTTTGCTATTAGTAGTCCCCCACCTATTTGCTGTCACTGTCTCAGACTTATGGGCGGTGTTGCAAAAAAGTAAATAACGAAACTTGGATGTGAAAAATATTTTTGCAGGGTCGCTTAGTGAGCACCCCGCTGGAGATGCCCTTAGTGTGGCAACCCAGAACCTGCCAAAACTGAAATTGACTGAAATTTTCAAAAATGTTTGCGAAAAGCATTTTGAGTGCAGTCTTTCTTATAGTTGTTAACAATTAATTGCCATGCCAAGGTTATGATGACACTTACTGGTAAACTTAACTGGGAAAGCAATCATATTCAAGGATGAGAAATTGGCTTCATTCTAGTTATTGTATGTAGATTTGTTTTGTACATTACCTCAGAACAACCCAGAGTCTCAAATGCAGGTTTTTTCTTTTTTCTTTTTTTTTAATTATTTTATTTTATTTACTGAAGCACAATAGTAGACCTCACCTACAACCCCGTTCGCACCCCCAAGTCAAGAACTGCAACTTCTTTTCAAAACTAAGAACTTCATAACACTCAAGTCTCAACCCCATGGGGCCATGACATTGTGCATTACATGTATATTCAAATAACTCTGCCACCAGCAACAATGACTTAGGTCCCAACATGACCTTACCATAGTGTATTTCATCATTAAATAATGCTTTAAATATTGAAATGATTTTTTTCGGTGAAAATGTGAAACCTTAGCTCAGCAATCATTTTTTCTTTTCAAATTTCAGACATTGCCCCATAGACTAGCATCCAAAGAGGGATTTAGCATTAAATGGCAACAGGTTTTACAACTGGTCTAAACCATAAAACAACTCGTTACAAACCTGAAATGTTCCAGTTGCAGGTACTAGTACAAATGTAGTGGGAAAAAACAATTCTCTAAATTTGATGATTTTTTCTTTTTTTTTACATTTTGGCGAAACTTCACACAAAAGAAAAACCACTGTTGCTGAGGTGTTGAAAACAGTCATAATTATCCCAGGCCATCATCTGAATAATTTCACTACTCATAAGACAACATCATTGTAAATCATGCAAAAACCAACAATTTCAAATTTTTAAAAATGAATCGATAGTTTTGAAAAATATATATTCGTTTCATCAATGCCAAAACTAACTATTTCAATTTTTTAAATTAATTCATATTTTGAAATATATACTTGTTTCATCAATACAAAAAATAACTATTTCAAATGATTAAAAATGAATTGATATTTTGAAAAAGAAAATTTGTCTCATCAATGCAAAAAATAACAATTTCAAGTCTTTTTAAATGAACTGATATTTTGAAATATATATATATTTGTTTCTTCAATGGCAAAGTTGACCATAGGCTAAGGTATGGAAGTGATGGGCCCTCAAGAGACTTGTGGGGGGCGGAGATGCTAGCTTGTAGTTTCATGTAAGGTAAGTCAAAGCCCACACAGGTGGGGTGCATTCTCAAAAGAAGGGGCCTAGGATGAGGTGTTAGCCATGCATGTCCCACCCCTTATTTTGGGAATGTTCACACACCCATGGCCTTACCCATAGTAAAGTACAAGGAGAAGGTAATCATGAACCTAAACATATGTCCATAGTGAGGCATAGTAATATCCTTCTTCATTTCTAGGAGGATATCCAGGCATATAAGGTGCCCCCAAAATACATTAGGAACTTTCTCCAAGTGCTTTATAAAAATACAAATATTGCAATGGGCATTTTGATATAAGAGGTATTTTATAGTAGTGAGCATTTTTGGTACACCGAGTTTATTTTGTTTTTGCACACAGAACAAGGACTGAAGATCAAATTGTCATGCTAAAACACCCAACCCCTTACATGAACAAACTTGCAACTACCAGTTGAACCAAATCATCAACATTTTCTTAACAACAAACTTACTTATATTGGAAACTAAAATTAAATACTGAATAAGTGATATGAATTCAGTGAAAATTTGAAATGAATCATGAAGAAAAAAATAAACTGTGTTTTTTCCTTTTGAAACTTGCAATAAGCTTAGATGGTGTGAAACCCGGTCCTAATTGCATTGTAGCTAGGCCTATCACTATCGCCCAACTTAAAATGGAGGTTGCTTGCATTCTTTGCAAGGTAATGAAATCCAGTCCTAATTGCATTGAGGGTTCTTGTGCATGTCCAATTCCATGCATAAATCCTTTGCTTTGGGTAGATTATAGTCCGGATACATATGTATCAAGACTATGTATATAGAACTGACTTCTTACAAGGTGAAACCATATTAACTCAGACTCAGTTGAGGTTCATTCACAACTGAGTCATAACTAGTGTGCCTTTGGGTGCTGGTTTCACTCTGGCCCAGAAAATGAGTAGGGTTTAGGGTTTACCCGGGCTTAAGGCTTACCCTAGAACATTCAAAATTGGTAGTGATTCAAAGCTCAGAACTGAGAATGGAAGATTGCCAGATTCAGATGCTAAATCTGTTACTACAAGTTTTATAATTGTGTGTTTCTGGTGCTGCATTTATTAGTAGTGTCTGTCAGTTTCACAGATTGTACTACATGCTGCCATGTACATGAATTTTGTTAGGATCCTGAGTCCTGGCTCCTCCTCTTTCCCACACCCATGGATCTCACTTATGTCTCATGACAGCGACCTGGAGGAGCTTCATACCATGATGGGTGGCTGGCTGGCTGGCTGGTTTGAGTGTGGCACTTTGATGATTTGGTATCGGCTGCTACCCTTTATTCCTCTTTCTGGTACTGGGTACCATTGTTTGCTTGTTCGTTTTTTTTTCAAGTTTTTGATTTTTGCAAAAGTTGGGTTCTCTTTTTTTCTGAAAGAACACATTTTTTTCTGACTTCTTCTCCCCAAAATCCTCTCAAAATAGCTAAAGATTCACCTTAAAAACAAATCCCTGCTCACTACATGCCAGGTCTAGAATTTCCTTGTGTAGGTAATCTACACACTATATATGACTTATCTTGTTCAAAATTGTTTGCCCAAATGCAACGGATGTTTCTTCTTCTTTCATTATTTCTAATTTCTCAAAAGCAGCAAATCTTTGATTTAAAGTACACATTCTTCAAAGTTTTTCCCAAAAATGAATTTCACAAATGACAAAAAATTGCAACAAAAAAATTCACTAGTTATAATATAACGTGAGATGCTAAATAATGCGCCCCACCCCCCCCCGCCCCGGTGCAAAAATCAAGTTTTGTCAACTACTATGTTATTCTAGGACATCACGCCCCACCACCAGAACTTCCACTTGCCCAAATGGGGTTAACACGCCTTTTCCCGCTTGTTGCCTTGCACTCCAAACACCTCGCTAAGTTCCTCTTGTATAAACTCCTTTAGCTCCTAGCTACCTATTCACCCCATGGCACACTTGGTTAGTCCCAAAGTCCCAACCGCTCAAGACAGACTCAAACTCTCTACTTAAACACGCTAGACTTCACTATCAAAACTAATTCCTAATCTAACTCGAAGCCAGCCATGGGCCTAATTCCCAAAGCCAACCCAAATAACCTTAAAGCCAAGCCAACCCCAAGTTGACTCAAGGGCCTTGCAAACCCAACTCTAAGAGTTGGTTTGATGAGGACTTCAACTAGCATAACCCAAGTTGTCTCAGGGCCAACCCTCCTCTGGCGACTTCAAAATTTTAAAAGGACAGCTTATAATCATCCCAAATGCTTTAATGAGCCTATCCCCTTGGGTTGGCCTAAGACAACGCCTAATTGTCCATTTAGGGTTTTAAGGGGATAGTGCTTCACACTATAATCTAGAAAGGTTGTCCTCTTGGCCGACAAGAACCTAAACTCCGACTTTAACCCATATGGACCCCTAGGTCTGAATGTCCCTCAACTCCTAAAGGAATCAAACCTCGCATAGCCATTTATGGCCTAACTTTCATATCGCTTCAGTGCCCCACTAAAGTGGTCCCAAAAGGCTTGAAGGTTAACCCTCGTGCATAAGCATGTTTTTCTCAATGAAACTTGGGGAACCACACCATGGTATGATTATGAAACGTGTTAATAAATAGTGTTAACTTGGACTTAACAAAATCAAGCCCTCTTTGCCTTAAAAGGATATCGTTCGTAATTCCATGCACTAGAAACCTCACTCCCACAAGTTTATTCTCAGTTCAAGGACATGCCATTTAATGCACATGCATCACTATCACAATCTTGCCTAATTGATCCTTCAATTTTTTTCTTTTGAATTCCACTCCTTAGGTCTATTTCCATTGGTTATCATCACCTCAATTCAACCTTCACTTACTTCTTCCATGGTCTACCCATTTTCATCCATCCTAATTTTAAATTGATTATCATTTACCTTAGTTTTCAATTTAGATATACATCCATTCTTCTAGGTTTCACTCTCACCCCCCACTTTAGGAAGTTGATGCATTGGACTTATTTTTATGCATTTTTATATTTCCCATCTCGTGGCCATGCTCTTGTTCAAATTTTTCAACCACCTTCGGTAAGTGGTCTAAATGAATGAGCTTCACCCATTGAGACTCTTTCAGGTGACATCCTTTCCACATGACTAGGTATTACTTGTTAATTTGCCTAGTTTGTTTCATAGCTAAAATGCACTCAATTTCCCCAACAAGTTTATGTTCAATGAAGTCAAATATTGGGTGATAGGCATGTTTATGGTTCTTTCTTTTCTTATCATTACAAATCAATTTCAATTTGGACACATGAAAACTTAGGTGGTTACCAATGTCATTGGTAATTGCAAAGTATACACATTTGGGTGGGGTTTACAAATGACCTTATAAGGACCCACAACTTTGGAACAAACCTATTTGCCAAAGTTTCGGGCATCTTAAAGTCCTTTGTATTTAAACACACTAAGTCCCCCACCTCAAACTCAATATGCTTTCGCAATTTGTTGGCTTGTTTTTCATGACTAGTCTATGCCTTCTCCAAGAGCTTAATGACCCGTGATTTCCTCTCTTCACGATCCTTGGCGATCTCTTCAGCATCCATACCACCTTCGCAACATGTGCCTCTTGTTTTAAGAGTGGTTAAATCCATGGGTTGTTTTGCTTCAACTCCCAAGGCCAACTAAAGGGACTCATTTTAATGGCCAAATGTTTTGTGGAATAGTAACAAAATTCTGCCAAACCTAGATGGTTGCCCCACTATTTATGATTGTCCGTAATATAATTGTAGAGATGTTAATTCAATATCTCATTGACCCTCTTGGTCTGCCCATCGATTTGCAAATGAAAAACAATATTAAATTTTAACTTCATCCTCGCCTTCTTCATCAATAACATTCAAAATTCTAACGTGAATTTCACATATTATCATTCATTATGACCTCCGGAATACCATTATGTTAAACCCACATGTCAAAAAATAGCTTCACCATCCTTGCCACTATAACGTTTATTTGGGTTAGTGTGAATTTAACTAGTTTCAAAAATATGTCTACCACCACGAAGATGGCATCCGTCCCTTCCCATTTTAAAAAGCATGTCATAAAGTCCATTGAGACACTTTCAAATGGACCCAAAGGGATTGGAAGGGGCCTACACAACCCAAACTTCTTTTTGTGTATTGATTTGGTACTTGGACACTTTACACAAGTATGGATTTAATGTTCCACGTCTTCCTTCATTTTGGGCCAATATAAAGTCTTCCCCAACAACTATCTTGTTTTTTTTTCTCCACAGTGTCATGCCATGTGCGCATCATGCACTTCTTGCATGACCTTCGTATGTAACTTTCCATCCAACACAAACACATGATTGCTTCCATCTAAGCAATATGTCTAGAAATGTGATCCCTCTCACCTTCTTATTCTACACAAGTTTTTAAAATAACTTTGCACCAAGCGATCTTCCACATACGCCTCTTATATTTTCCTCTCTAAATCTCTTTCTCTGACAAACATAGTTTGGAGGATTTGAGTACTTTCCCAATGCATCTCCCCTTAATATTCCTCTTTGCTATTTAATGCATCTAACACCACGTTATCTTTGCCAAGTTTATGGATCAACTCAATGTCCATAAAGGCCAAGGTATCATGCTAATGCAACTACTTTGCTATGGACCTTGGCTGGATCTCAAAACATCTTAGGGATACATTATTTGTAAAGACGTTAATTTTATTGAACCCCGAGTAATGTTGTCATGCCAACTCCCTACTACAATTTTATTTTTTTCATGAGCTGGCCATTTCAATTGGCCAATGTTAGCTTTTTGTTTTCAAAGGCAATTGGGTGTCCTTCTTGTATGAGGACCCCACTTATCACAAATCCACTAACATCAAATATGCACTTCAAATGGCTTTGAAAATCGCAACACTAGTGCTAACAACAACTTCCCTTTTAAAAGGTCGAATGCCTTTTATTGTTCACCTTTCCATTCAATTGATCCTTCAAAAGATTAGTGAGTGGTTTAACCAATGCTAAGAAGTCCTTTCTAAACTTCTTATAGAAGTTTGACCAATCCTAAGAATGACTTCACATCTTCGGTGGACATCGAGTGTTACCATTCCTTAATGGATTCAATTTTCTTTAGGTCGAGTCTTACCCCTTCCTAGAACAACACATGCTCCAAAAATTCTATCTCCAAACTTGCAAACTCACTTTTCGCCTGATTGGCATATAATTTGTTTTCCTTGAACTTTTGCAACACAAATTCCAAATGCATCACATGTTTCTCTATGGACTTGGAATACACCAAGATGTCATCTATGTAAATGATCACAAAGTCATTTAACTTCTCATGAAAGATAAAATTCATCGACATGGTGAATGTAAAAGGGGCATTATAAAGCCCAAACAACATGACCAAGAACTTGTATGATCCATATGTTGTTCTCATGGCAGTCTTTTCGACATCTGCTTCTCCCATGCGAATTTGATAATAGCCCAACTTCATGCCGATATGGATTAAATATCAAGCCCCATTTAAACGATCAAAAAGATCATTAATTCAAGGTAGGGGGTAGTTATTTTTAATGATGATTTTGTTCAAAGTGCGATAATCTATGCACATGTGCAATTTTTTGTCCTTTTGGTCCACAAACAAAACAAGCAGTCCATAACATGATTTACTTGGCCTAATATATACATGTTCCAAAAGTTAAAGACACGAAGGTTTGGACATACTTCCCCATCGCTCTTGGCCCATCAAATTGTGTAAACTCAGAAGTTCATGCCCAAAAATTCCTATTCAAAAGTTCTTGTTCAGGCTTTAGGATCTAGTTGTGGGGAGTGAATATTTCATTCAATTTGGCCTTGAATGCGTTACAAGGCAAAGTCCCCATCCAATTTGGCTCAACATCCTTTTGTGTCGTCCACCATTCTAAGGCATGGTCCTTCAAAATAAATTGTGCCAATCTTAGCCAATCAACATCCATGTTGATCGCTTAAGACTTGAAGTAAGCCTCCACTTGGAGAGCCCATTATTTCACCCTTTTTGCCTTTATGCCCTTTCCCATGAAAGGCTCTACCGTTTGGGTTTTCATGGCCTTTGCGGCTTCTTGAAGCTTCTTGCAGTTTTTTTGCTCGGCCTTGCCCCTTGTCCTTCTTAGCTATTTTTAATTCCAAGGTCAATTACACATTGGCTTCTCCTTGATTCACCGTAATGGTCTGCACCACTTTTATGGATTTTGCCATAACGTGCATGGACAAAGAGGGAAGGACTTCTTCCCCTTGAAGGACCTTAATTTTGACCCACTCCAACTCAAACTTCATTCAAACTGCTTATTTCGCAACTTGGAGGATCTGTTTTGCCTCAAGGTGGAGTTTTTCATGTTGGGCTTCTTTTGCTTCTTGGGCCTCCCTTGCCTCTTAGGCTTCCTTCACCTTTTTGGCCTCCTTCACTTGTTTTTCCAATCATTTATTCATGATTGGCTTCTTCAGAATGCTAGTGTGTTCCGGGTTATTTTCTTCCTCTTCACTTGAATCCAAGGAGTCGAAGGAAGATCAAACTTGCTCCACCAAATGGACTTCATCCTTGGAGGCTTCCTGTTTGGAAGACTCCTTTTTTTTTATGCCCCTCCATCCATGTTTTTCGAGTTGAAGGGCCCAAAGGCCTCTTCATTTTCGCCCTTAAGCATCTTGGGAAGCTTTTTGGCAAAACCTAATTCAATTGTGGCAAAGTTGGCCGTTTTTTTGTCCTTGTGAACCTCTTTTGTAGTGGCCTTTTCCACCTTGACCACTGCCATTTTCACCTTGGTCCAACAAAAACACTTTGTGACAAGGGACACAACAATTGCTTCCTCTCCCATCTTTTCATTTGTCGAAACAAGTTTCTGCTTTAATACCAAATGACATGCCCTTTCCCACTTGCCACCTTGTGTTCAAGCACCTTGCCAAGTCTTCTTGTGTCAATTCTTTTAACTCCTAGCCACCTATGCACCTCACAACAAACTTGGTTAATCCACTCTAAGAAATATTTGATTGGAAAACTAAACCAAAAACTAGTCATTTTGGCATTTGGTCAATTTGGCCACTTAATCATACTAAATAAATCGATTTGAACATGTCCAACTTTACTGATGGTTTTTTTGACTAACCATAAAATGGTCTTTTTGATTAGTCAAATTGGACAAAAATTTGGGCAACCCAAAAAAATTAATTAAAAAAATAGCTCAATTGTAAATATAAAAATGTAAATAATAAATAAATACCTACCTACCCACCCACCCATGACCTACCTACCCACCATGGCCTCCTACGTACTTATCCACAACCCACCTATGTATTATAAATTTACACACATGTATAAGGTATATATACAAATATACATACTCCACATAGTATATGTTGGTAAAGGAAATTGAACCTTGGTCTCCTTAGTTCCACACCAATGTCTTGGCCATCAAACCACCCCATCACTTTGTAAAACATTATGATACATAATGGATTTAAAATGTATCCTTGAACTTCCATGAAAGTTTTTATCAATGTGTATAATAACATTTGAACTTCAATTTTTTTCATAAGTAGGTTAGTAGGTACTTAATTAGATAAATGGGTAGGTACACATGCCTACTTACCTATGTTTTAAAATGTTCATACTTACTTAGGTAAACTATAGGTTGGTATGTAAATAAATAAATAGAATATAAGTAGGTAGCTAGATAAATATGTAACTTTGGTAAATAATAGGTAGATAGTATTAGGCAAATAAAACATAAGTAGGTAGATGGTGGGTAAGTAGGTAAATAGGTAGGTAGGTAAGACATAGGTAGGTAGATGGTAGGTAAATAGATAAATATGTAGGTAGGCAAGACATAGGTAGATAGATGGTAGGTAAGTAGTTAGCTAGCTAGGACATAAGTAGGTTAAAATAAGTAACTAGGTAGGTAGGTAGGTAGGTAAGACGTTAGATAAATATGTAGGTATGTGTTAGGTAAGTAGGTAGGTAGGTAACTTAGTAGGCACAGTAGGCATAGTAAGTAAACTAACTAACCAAATTAATATGTCCAATTTGACTAAACATGGCCATTTAATATGGCCGATTTAACTATGCCATGGGCATCTTGATGGACAATTTAAAAAATTTGCCCTTCTTGATTAGATGTACAACTTAACACTTAGTCAAAACGGTCACTTTAGTAAAAAACCAACCAAAATAATCATGTGTCTTTCATGCCCCATGCCTTTAGCCAAAATGAACATCCTTTTGGTCAATGTGAACACTTTAGTCAAGTTGAACCTTTTGAAAAACCATGATTTCTTATAGTGGTCCCAAAATCCTAACCATTTAGGACGGACTTAAACTCTCTATTTAAACTCATTAGACTTCATTATTGAAACTAAGTCTTAATCTAATCTGGAGCCAACCATGGGCCTGACTCCCATAATTGGCCCAAATGGTCTTAAAGCCGAACCAACATTAGGTTGACTCAAGGGCCTCAAACCTAACGCCCAAAGTTGGTCCAATGAAGATTTCAATTGACATAACTTGAATTGTCCCAAGGTGCCCAACCTTCATTTGGTGACCTTGAAGCTTTAGAAGGATAACTTTTATCATCCCAAACGTTTTAGAAGGCCAAACCTTTTGGGTTGGCCTAAAACATCGTTTAATCGTACATTGAAGGTTTTAAGGGGATAATGCCCCACATTATAATCCTGGGGACAACCCTTAGTCGTCCCCTTGGTCAACAAAAGCCTAAGCTCCCACATAACCTAAATAAACCCCTAAATTTAGATGTCTTTTGAGTCCTAGAGAAATTGAACCTTGCAAAGCCATTTTTGGCATAACTCTCATATCACCTTGATGTTCCACTAAAGTGTTCCTAATATGAGGCCCACTCTCACTTAAAACATTTCTTAAGCAGAAGGGCACAACAAGGGCCCCACCTCACGTTATCTGCAAAACACCATCAAACATCCTCTTAAGACTTCACTATAAACTATGATCTCAATGTGATTTACATAACACTTGCATGTTCTATGTGAATTTCCACCTGCACATAAATTTGAAATCCAACTAAATTAAAATTTTCAAGGTTTTTAATTTTTGACACATAAAGTTTAGGATTACGGGTGTAGCATAACCATAACAAAGTTGTAAACATTTTTTAGGTCTAAAATTAGACAATTTGTGAGAAGGTTCAAACCAACCCACAATCATATCTTGATGCAAACCAACACAACATGTTGCCATGGCTTCAAGTTTTCTTGTGGCAAACTTGAATCACTGGTTTTTTTTAAAAAATGGTTTTGTTTTAAACTCCATCTACAAAACAAGATTCTTCGCTCAAAATAATTAGGAAATTGATTTCCTATCTGTGCTTGCAAGAAAGTTCAAGGTTACATTAGTCTTTTGTTATGTCCTTTTTAATTGTTTGCAAACCTAAATGTTTCTCACAATTTTGGACATCTAATGAAGATTTTGAATGATGCATACTCAACATTGTGGCTTCCATTATGCCTTTCTTGTTATTTATCAAATATATGGATTTAGGGTTGAAGAGAATTTTCAATTATAGCTCATATTCAACCTAAATTCCAATTCTTGCATAGTTTTCTTTAGAATATAAAGTTCATAACCAACATGACAAATCATTTATGGGACTATAAAGTTTGATTATTGCAATGCCATGCCAAGATTATAAAATTGTTGTGGATGTTGCAAGTATCCCAAAGATATTGCAAAATGAACCATTTATTACTTTGTGGGAAAGGATTAATTCAAACCTTGAAAGAAACAATGTAATCTCCTCCTCTTGGACCATTTCAAATACATGATATCAAATGTTTTTTTCATTTCACAACCAAACATGACTTTCATAACCATATTGAAATTATGGTCATTCCATGGGATCGGTTTGAGGATTTTGTCCAAGGGGAACAAAATAATTTAGAATTCCTTTGCAAATTTACAAGCACAAAGGAACATGTGAGGAATTCTTGCACACCTTCAACATGAAGATATGCACTCACAAAACCCGTTTGGAAGTGAAACTATTATGTAGTTGTAGTCTAACAAGTAAGGTGGTTTAATGTAATGCAATGAAGTTCACTAAGAATCTAATGTATTGTGTCCACTTGGAAGATACAAAAACATTGTGGGAGAATCCTAACTCACCATGATGGAATGTGAAGGGGCATTATGTTGATGTTCATTCAATGTCATGCTTAATGGTTGAACCCCTTTTGTTCCATTCATCATAACATCTACATACAAACTCCTAATCTAACATGCATTGGATTTTTGAAAAGCTAATTTAAAAATGAGCCATGAATCTTATAAGTTTTTATTTATTTTTTGATCAAGAATTAAACCTTGGGACTAAAAATCACTTTGCTTAGATTGAAGAAAAAATAAACAATTTCAACCCCCTCTATTTCCAACAAGTGTAACTCCCTTACAACAAACCCGATGATGCTGAAATTTGGAGGGAACCTTCTACACCTCCTAAACAAGAACTATTTTAAGTTTGACACAAATCCAACAGTGGATTTGGGGGGAACAACTATTTGAAATAAAATTCCAAAGGCTTTGTCATGGAAATCCTTCCATGAACTCCACTACAAACACCCTTTACTTCCAGCAAGCATAGCTCCCTTACAACAAAATTGATGATGCTGAAATTTGGAGAAAACCTTCTACACCTCCTAAACAAGAATTGTTTTAAATTTGACACAAATCCAACAGTGGATTTGGGGGGAACAACTATTTGAAATAAAACTCTAGAGGCTTTGTCATGGAATTCCTTCCATGCTTATTTCTTGCACACATCTTTTCCATGAACAACACCTTCCCACACATAAGAACTAATATTTTTCTCACACATTCATTCTCTTCCTTTCCCCTTCCCCCAACACAAGATACTCCTCTCTCCCTTGGTAAGCCTCCATGACCTTTCCTTCAGCTTGTTCCCCTTGTCCAATGGAAGCTTCAAAATCCTCCCTTCCAATCAATGGCCTTCTCATCACTCAAGAGCCAATGAAAATTGAGAATGATTTGCTCTCCAATTGATTTTAGGATGAGAATTCTTGGGCCCAATGAAACACAAAAAATATTCCATCCTCCAATCAAATAGGATGGCAATCCTCATGACTAATGGGATTGGAGGACTCATCCTTCCCCTTATCTTGGATATCTTGATGAGGTTCTTGAGTTTGATCCTTATCATTTCCGTCCGTTGACCCTCACATCCTACTTCTTCATCCTAATTATTTCAAGTAACTAACTACTATGATAATTTATCAGTAATAACAAGTAAACATCATTGAGTCCTTACTTGACTAAATCAATTCAATGGTTGAAGTAACATCCCCACGTACCATTTACTCTTTTGATATCCCCTACTTATTTTTTCTTCCATGCATTAATTAACTATGTAGTACATAGTAAATTGGAATTAAAATTTGCATCACCAAAACCCCCCACATACTTTTAGATCCATTGTCAAAATTAGGGTTCGATGAATCCATTAGATCTAGGATGTTCGAATTTTCATGAGGTTCTGCCGTCACTCCCACACCTACCCTAATTTGTTAAATAAAAAAACCTCGACCCCTTCTAAACGCAATTACCTCATTGTTTCTACTACCCTCTTAGTTTTTGTTAATGCATGTGAGAATTTAGTCATGGCGGATGATGTCGTTATGCCCTCGAATCTTCTAGTTTCATTAGTAGAAAAAGAAGAGCTTGAAAAAACACCGCTTGACGTGATTGTCTTTCAACGGTCACACGAAGAAGAACCATCCAAAAGAGTGGTGCACACTCAAGTCGATCGTTCGGCATGGGATCGTCGATTGTCTCCTAACCCACATGCCTTAACAATTTATTTAGAATTTGTTCCTACTTATGGAACCCTACCAAAAAGGTTTGAAGAATGTTAATGTGAAGATGACGATGTTTGTCTTCATTATCGAACTCGGGTTCTCGGTGATGGCCATTATCGTTGGCTGCGAGGCCCAACCAACCCCCTTTCCATGGAGCATCGAACCAAATACCTAACTCGCACCATTCATCGCATTCTGGAATTTTTGCAATTGTGATCTATCTCTTTTAAGTTGTTTACTAAGTTATAATTCACTTAAGGCCACTCAGGTGGAAATGTTAATACCTAAGTTTGATTTTGATTCTATTTAAGAGTCTGATAGAAGTGAAGACTAAATAAAGATGTATTAGGATTGCATCTTAGAAATTTTTCAAGTACATCATTCGTGCCTAAAGATTATTCTACAGACTAACTTAATATTGTCATGGCGAAATGTTATTGTTAATTATGGGCTTGTATTTTCAATATATCAATAAATCACATCTAATTCTACATCCCCTTTCCCTTCTCTACAACATAAAAGGATAATGCACTTAAAAAGGTTTACTAGGTCCTAAAATTAACTAAACCTTGCATCAATTTAAATAAAATAGTTTTCTACATTGAAATATCTAAAGGATAATTCAACTCTTAATAATTATTACTTAAAGGCTTATCAAGATTCAAATCATTAATATTAAGGAAAACTATGGAACTCAAGCTTAACAATTTGTGATATTATAATCCATGACTCACTGAACACAAAATTTGTAATCCCTCAAACACATTGACACACCCTAAAGTAAATTCAGCATCATTTATTTACAAGTGTTATCTTATCTTTAAAGTTCTCCTTCTTCAAAACAACGCATTTGGGTTTATATTTGTTTGTTGCCATTCATTACCAACTAGGTTTTGAAATGTTCCATATTTGAAACAGTTTGTTTTCTAGGTCCCAAGTTGAAATGACCTCAATCATAATTGGGTGCAAAACAACATTGCACCATTGTGTAAAATTTAACAACTTCCAACCTTTTTTTTTTGAATTGTTAATTAATAGACTCTATCATCCACATTCCAATTCCTCCCTAACTATTTCCAATGTCTATTATACTTCACACTCTTCATGATGTGACTTTTTTTAATTGTTTCATGTCATGTGGTCTTTGTTTCTTATTTCCAACTTGAGGAATTTCCCGTATTATCTATGTTAAACCTTAATTTCATATGGGTTATGATGTACTATTTCATGTTCTACTACCCTAAACCTTTGTTTCATATGGGGTTTGATTATTAATTTGATTTGCCAATGCAACTTGTGGAATGTTCACATATAGTCAATTATGACTTTTTATTTATTCCTACCAATTGTAGGTCAATCAAAGCCATTATATTTGTTTTGCAAATATTTTTCGTTGATTTTTGACCGAAAGATAGAACTAATTAATGTTTTGCTTGAAGACATGTAAAAAATTCTTTTGTCTACACAACAAAAATGTGGCTAGAAGAGCGAAAATGAATTACTACCCATAAAAAAGGAAAAAAAAATTTGAACGAATTTCCAAAATCAACCAACATTCACAACCCAAACCTCGAATTGTGAAAAGAAGTAAGGTATCACGTCCATTAAGTGTGTTTATCAATGAGCATTCATTATTGAACAACCATATTTAGACTAAAGTCTTTATCAGCTAATATACTATGAGGTGATTATACTCGAAATGTATGTTATTGGTGAAAGGGAAATGCAAAATATATTTCTAGATATTGAATTACGTTTATAGTTGAAAAATAAATAGTTTTCCTTTTATGCATCACTTATGATTTGGAATTGATAGATATATTTTCAAAATTCAAACTCCCTAAATCCTAGAATTTTATGTTAAACTATCACCCACCTAAACCAACTTTTAAGGAGTTGACATAATGCTCAATTTGATAGCAGACCTCTAGTCACTCAAAACATTGATGTCATCACATACATTAACCCAATTTAACTTGCATTAATTCATTGGAAAGTTAACTACAAGGCGTAACTATTTGCCAAATTTCAAACTTTGCACCTAAATCAAAAAAAAATTATGTTATAAAACCCAAAAGGTTTTATGAACAATCTCTAAGATTTCAAGCTCCAAATCTACCCCTATTCATTTCCATTCTTTCAAAGGTATTATTATGATCCAATTTAATTTCCCTCTTTCCACCGTCTACTAAGATTCATTAATTTTTTCTTCCCAAGGAAAGTTATAGGAATGAATTTTCCAAATATTCAAATCGGAAATCACGTCTGAAAAGAGAAATACAAATGATTCAAATTCGTGCTTTCAAAGAAAAAGAGAAGGAAAAAGGCGAAGGAAAACCCCAACTTGGTGGCCAATTGCAGGTTCCAAACTTGGTGACCCTTGGAATGTTCCATGCTTAGAGGTCAATATGGAAACATCTTGTTTGATGGCCAATGCAAGGTTCTAAGTTTGGTGGTGAATGGGGAAACATCTTATTTGGAGGCCAATGGAAGGTTCCAATGTTTGGTGGCCCTTGAAAGGTTCCAAATTTGATGGCCTTTGGAAGAAAAAAAAAAAACATATTTTTCACCTCCTTCCACTTTTCACCCCATAAAATTTTACTTTATCATGGTTTTAGACCATTGCTTCATTTCTTGCCTTCCTTTTCCTTGACCTATAAATTACAATCATGCATCTCGAGGTACCAAATTTTCTACACATTCATCACCAAGTCAATTTTGATTGAAGATTTTTTCCCTTCCTTAAATTCATAACATCGTGCATGACTATGTCTTACAAGCTTCAAGTTGCACAAATGAACAAATAACCACCCTGGGAATCATCCCTAGATTTGACACTAACCTAACAAGTTCATGATGAAGATCCCAAATCATGAGAGATGCCCCTTCCTCTCAAAATCAAACCCCTTTAAGCTTGGTATTATCAAATTTTTCTGAACTTTCATACCTTGGTGATTTTGTTGCAATCAACTTTGCTTCTAGTAATGAACTTGAAACTATCTGTGAAGTATTTTACAAAACTAAACACACGTAGATTTTTGCATGGTCTTCAAATCCCGATGTTGGACATTATCATTGGTTAGGCGGTTCAATTCGTTGACTGCCTCCTAACAACAAGGTGGATTATTTAATTCACACCATCCGACACATATTAAATTTCATGTAATTATGAACTACCACAATGGCATAACCTAGGATTCAACATGTATTTGTAGTTCCTCCTTGAGCTTTTCCATAACTTGAATAAAACTCATTCATCATGAAACCCATGTTGTAATTGCCACCCTATCACCCTACTCATTTAAATTATTATGTTGTCTCACATTAATCTTACACGCTTATAATGTTTGAAAATTACTCTATATCCATTGAACCTTTCATTGACACCCTTTAATTACTTCAAGAATTTCAAATCATCTTTGCTTACACAACTATCCACTAAATATTATAACAAGACCAACATTTTTCTAAACATTATAAATTTTGTTGTTTACTTTTAACCCCAACCTCTATAAACTTTTCACCCCAAATCATGCAATTAAAGTTTTAAAACTATGATTATTAGCTTTTGTTGATGAAAAAAAATGAAATTCCCAAAAAAAAACCCCACACAACCATGCACACCCATCATTCCTCAATCTAACATGAAATTGTTAAAGATCCCTAATAGCCTTATCATGCCCCAATATCCCAAATGAAATTCTTGAAAATTGAAACCATCGCGCATGGTTGTGTCGATAGGGCTGACATATACCTACATGGAAAACAAAAAAACAAATAAGGCCAAATATGCCACAAGAAAGGTTTACTTGGATACCACCATGACAAGGGATTTTAATTATTAAATGGTATTAAAGCACACTTGATGGGATTTATATGACAATACCTTTCTCCTATTCAAGTAATGGTTCATCATAAGGCCTATGTTAGGGATAAGGCATTGAACATCGAGCTTATGACCCATGACACTTTTGTGTTCCCATCTGAGGTGAAAGACTCAACAAAAAAAAAATTTGATGAATTACAAAAAACACCTCAAGGATCCTATCAATGTCAAAATGTGAGTTCTTAAAAGCCCTAATTCAATTTTTTATTATGTCCAACATGTCCTTTTGGACCTGAATCTATCAAACCAAGATGATACATTGTTCACGCTCAAAATTCAAATGCCATGGCAATTTGAAATTATAAAAAAATTTGGAAACCAAAGTTTAGTTTCATTTTATGCAACCTTTGGAACAAACCAAAACAAAGTATGTTTTCTTCTTTTGTTGAATGAAATGTAGTGACAAAATCATTGATTAGGAATGCAGTGTGCATAATATTTGTTCAATGTTTTTTGTAGTACACTTTGTATACCTTGATGGTGTTTAATGAATGGCAAAATGGCATACTAAGTGCTTTCATTGCCATTGGAAAAAGTTGGGAGAATGATTTGTGCACCCAATTCTCCAAGCATTATCAAGACGATTACTAATCAATTGGATGCCCAATGTTATCATTATGGACAATGTGTAAGCTAAAATCAATGTTTGAAGGTAAAAACATTTGGGTTCAACAATATCTTACCACTACACCAAAACAAGGCATCCATGACTTGATCATATACAATTAGAGTTTCAATTTAGTCATGGAATAATATATGTTTTACAACTATGCCATTTTTATGATTGTAATCATTTTCATGACTACACAACTCTTTAACTATAATCATTTAAAAAAAATTACTAGGTGTACCATTGAACTTATTTGACCAAAATTTCAAAATTGGACACCATGGTGAGGGACTTACATTTGCAAATTCAAACCATGGCTCACCTTTGAAAAAATAATGCATTGTTATTATCATGTTTCTTGGATCCTATGGGTTTTGTAATGTATTTAAAATTTCATATATATAATTTGGTCTAATATTAAATCCACAAATTTCAACCTACCTTTGATCTAATGATATGTCTAATATATTTTAGAATAAATATTACATATATTTTTATAACATTGAATTTATCTGAAACTTTTTATTATACTATGGTTTTCTTAGGGTCTTTTTTTTATCAAGCTTGTGGTTTTGAAACTTTAGTGATTTTTCCAATATTTTTCTAACTTATTTATTTTTTAACAAAAAATGTTGAAATTATTCAAATTTTAACTATCATCGCAAGCATAACCATAAAAAAAATCTTTTAAAAAAATGAGCTATTATTAACACATTATAAAGTTGATGATTTCCACCAAGAATTTGATTGCCATGTTGTGCTAATTCCATACGAATTAGTATTGAAAAGCATGTACCCATTACTCCAACAATGGCACCAAAAATACAATATAGAGTGCCTATATCTTTGTGGTTTGTAAAAAACAACCATCTTTGTGCAAAATTATTCATTTTATAACCCCATCTTTCAATAATATCATGCTTTGTTGAACTAATTTTGATTGATGTTCTTGCAATTTGGAAAAGCGAAATTTGCCACAAACTGTTTCGCGAAAACAAGTTACTATCTTCTCTTGTAGACTGATGCGAGAATGCTCCTGAATAACTAACAATGTTTTAAACTTTTGCTCTATTTGTTGGCGCAACATAGCTTGCACTATCTGTTTGCACTTAGGTGCACAATGCGTAATTATATCATTTATACATGATTCTCCGATCACTTGCATACTTTGAAGCCACAATGTGAAAATTCATCCCAAAAAATCATCAAGGGACTTTCACTCAAAGGTTATTTTGATGAATACCTTCCTTGAACTTTTTGACATTAATAATGATATATATTCCTATTAATTATATCCAATATATCTAAAGAAAAATTCACAATGTGCCCCAAAATGGAAAGTTGTCATATAATGAATAGCCAAGAATATAGATATTGATCCCTATAATTTTTAGGAAACTTATGAATTTTTTTCAAATTATTTTCTTATGGAAAATTATTCCACCTTCCTTTTCATTATTTTTGAGAAGTGAAAAAAAAATGGAAAAAGAAAACGCAAGAAAGGAACAAGGGTCAAGTTCTAGGGCTAGGGTGAAACTTATTTATTAAATTATTTGCTAAATATTTATCAAAATTATTACCATAAAAATTGGGGAAAATATTATAATATATATTAAATCAGATTCAATAAAATGAAAATGCCTTTTCTTGAAAAGACGAAAAATTACTATTCATAACAAAATTAATGAGAACTTTATGATATTAAAATATGTTGTGTGTGTGTGTGTGTGTGTGTGTGTGTGTGTGTATTAGTAATTATGAAATTTACATAATATGTTAATATTTTATATAATCTTTTACATACTATTATATATTTAATAAAATAAATTTATTTATTTTAATTTTAATTTTAATAATTTTAATACAACATTGATTGATTCAATATATCTTTAAAAGGTGGGGATATTTAATATTTTAAAAATATTTTCCCACAAAACCTTTTCAATGTTGATTTTAAATAGGCTTATTTACAAATCATTTTAAAGAAAAAAAATCTTCAAGACATCATTATTGTTGAAATTTATTAAATAGTGACAATTCAAATGAATTTTCAGTCAAATTATTTTATATTTTTTTCTTAAAAACACTATAGATGTGTACATCTTGGAAAAATATTTATGAATGAAGTTTCAATTTTTTCATTTGGACAAAGTATGAAAAAGATAACAATGGTTAAAGTTGGATACTTTAATTTGTATGGGACAAAAGATGATGTGGGATAAAGTTGGAATGTTTCCCTTTCACTAAATTTATCCCATATCTTTTGTCAAAAAAATTCACTTTGTAAACTATATAACTATGTGGAAGAATGTTGTACATATAACACATACACTAGATTTAATATTCAAAGTGGAAGGACCACTTGTGATGAACCAATAAAAAATGGCTTGCAACCAAAAAATTAAATAGGATCTTACGCACCTACCTATAATAGGCCTACCTACCTATGCCCACCTACCTAAGCTTTTAACTTAAGCTTTTAGGCTACCTAGGCTATCTAACCTATGTAGCTAGCCTATGTAGTTCAAGTTGTAAGTTGCTAGCCTATGCAAGGTTTATAGGCTAGATTAATAAAATAGGTAGCTATATAGTCCACATGGCATGATTATGTTTAAACGCATGACTTCATTTCATAAGTCAATAAATATATGTTATTTAATTATACTTCTTAACTATAGTAATAAAAGTCACATGACTAATGACATAAATTACTTTGACCATAAATATTACTAATGGCATAAGCCACGAATCTTGATTTGCTACATAATCATGTAGTAATATATGACCTATATTACCATAAACAAAGTAATATATGAAGTAATATATGCCATGTTTTGGCGTAGTGTACCCACAATTGTCCTTGTGATATAAATCAAAGATCTTAAATATTTACTTTCATACCATCCCATGTTGGAGGATCTTTGTTTGTGAATCCAAACATTTTAGCTTAATTCTCAAGTTCCTTTTGTAGCAACATTTGGCCTAGACCCAAAGTGTTCTTATGCATGTGGCATGTTTGCAAAGCATGGGTTGAGAATGCAGTCAAAAGGATTACTAACAAGAGGAGTAATCAAAAGTTTTATCTACTCCTAGAAGCATTGTGTATTCTCAAAAATATATACTTGATGTAGAACTTGTCTTGTGGGTAAAACAACAAATTGAACTATTGGCAACCAATTACTTTGATTCAACCCACTTTTGTAAATACCTAAAAAAACAATGGTTGCATAAAGCAAGGATTTGGTGCATTAGAAATCAAAACATTCCCCATGTAGGGCCAAACACCAATGCGGTTGTGGAATCATTTCACAACAACATGAAGAAAATTTTGTATTATTTTGAAAAAGGCTTATGGGACATAGGATGAACTAGTTCATCTACAATGTTGTTGGTCATGTCCTACTTCACTATTGGTACGGGGTGCAATGCCAAATTTTTGAGTATGCGAGAAACAAAAAAAAGAAGGAATTGTTGCCATTACCCTCTTACGAACTTGTGATATTCTAGATATGAATGTCCTATTACATCCAAATGGGGAGGACATTACATTTGTGGCATCCACCAACCACCTAAAAAAAATGTGGATTGTACACGCTCTAACTTTAGTATGGCCATATTGCCATTACCCCCTTGAAGCACAAGCCATTATTTGCAAGCATGTCATGAAATTTTTCAAGATGCTTCTTCCAAACATTGGTGGTGGTTCAATTGTTAAAGAGATTGGTACTTCGCACAGGGTCGTGTAGGGTGGTGCAATTCCCAAACACAATAATCTTCAATGTGGGTTTGGAGATGATGATACCACAAATGAACAACCTAAACAAAAAATAATCTTAAAGCTCACAAAACATCATGAATCCAACACATATGGAGACGTAATTGACAAGGTCTTCTCATACCTTAAAGCTGCGATTATGGAATTTCCACTTTTACAGTTGCATTTACTCTTAACATTGAAAGTTTTAAGAGGCAAACAACAAAACATTTTAATGCAGGGTGTTCTTAAATTGGCACACCTAGATACCACAACTTTGTTCCCATATGCAATAGGTGATAATGGTTTAAAAAGCCAAAGAAGATTGCTTGAATCCCCTACCCAAATACACAACCATTTGAAGCATAAAACAACAAGGCATAGGCACATCTAAAATTTAGTACCTCAAGGTGGGGTAAATTTAAAGTTTCTTCAGTGATATATTGGGGTTTACAATTATACCAAATCATGTCTATTGGAATATGAATACAATTATTAGCTTATTTGCATTTTTGGGTGTTTTTGTTTAACACTTTATATATGGGTTTCAACATTTTTTTGGGTTATCCTAGCTTGCAATCATAGCTCTACATGTTATAATTATTACAATGGAATCAAATATTGATTTTGTGCATTATTTATGTTACATTATACAAGGAATTACATGAACATGTGATAAACATTATTGTCACCAAAAATGTAATAACAAACAATGTTTATAGGCTTCTACTTAAGCATCTCCCAATCTAATAAGTGTAACTTGGGGGCTTAAGTGTATGATTAGTATGGGAATATGATTATCTAGATTGAAAATGGTAAATTGTATGATCCACATTCTATGGTAAGCATTTTGTATTCAATGTTCTGAATCCGTTTTTCTTATGTAATCATTGCTTGTTATTGTTGTTCACATGTACCATTTTAAACGTGTTGCATTACACCCAAGTGATAATATGTGGCTTACATCAAATCCCATATTGTAACTCACCCAAATTTACTTACATCATTTAGCTAACAACATTATAAAATCGCACATGTGGAAGTAGTAGACCAATGATGCAACTACAACTATAACATGTGGAAATCACACATGTATGTTACAAACCAATAATGCAACAACTACAACATAACAACCTTGGGTTTAAACAATCCATAGATTGGGCACAATTAATAAATTAGGTCTACTACTTGCAATAAATTATTGCCTTACACAACAAGGTGTATTCACGATTGGGTTACCAAAAAGGAATGACCTATATTTAAAGGATTACAAATGAGAATTTTGGATTTTTGTTTATTTTCCATTATTATAGTTGTAGTGGATTGTTGGCATTAATAAAAATATTTTAAAATAATTTGGATATTATGTAAATGTCATTTTGAGTCCTGTAAAGTAATTATATCAAATGTCTAAAATACACATTTTAAAAAAGGAATCAAAAGGAATGCATAAAGTCATACAATTGATTTCAAACTTTTGGTACCAAAAAAAAAAACCTTTTTTTAATGAAAGTACATGTTCATTAGATGAAGTTGATGAAAAACCAAATTATATGAAATTTCAAAATTTTGAAATTTTAAAGGAAAGGCTGCAAGGAAAAGGATTCAATTTTTAAACCATTTGATAAAACAATTATGTTCAATGAGTTCAAAATGTATAGCTTCAAGTGAAAGTCACATGTGTAGGAAATAATCTTGCCAAAGAACATGTTTGGTTATCCATTGGAACTCATTTCGAGAATTATGCGTTTATGGCTATAAACCAAAATATTCATACACAATTATGTACCAATGTGAAAACTCACCACCACCACGTGAATTATCTTAAATTAAATTATTCATTTTTTCACTTAAATTTGTTTCAAGTAAATGTTATTTACAAAATGTAGCCCCACAAAAGTCTTGGAATTCTTTTTCATTTTTTGGGAACCCCAATCATGAATAAGCCTAACAACCACATAATGTCTAGCAATCTTGCAAAACATTTGGCCCAAATTTAAAGCAAAAAACATACACAATGGATATGGAAACATGTTAATGTTATAGTGCAACCACAAACCAATGGCACCAAAAAAAATCAAAACATATGCACATCATCTAGACATCTTACTTTAAGACCTTTCTATATATGACTTATTGTTTGAAAATAATAGGAGCTATATTTTTTCGTGTGGTTAGTTCGCCACACTCCTATTATGATGTCAAATTGTGTTGAAGTAGATTGTACACCTTCAATTGGCGTGTCCAACCCAATTGTCCACCTTATCTTTGATCACCTTGATTTTTATAGCCTACATCTAAGATTGCAATTTACAATGTGTCACAAGCTTGAAAGGTTGCAACCTTTGAAAACATGTTAGATGTCACCTACATTCACCAAACCCAATAGGTTAGGTTGCATTATTGAATGTGCTACAAACACATACAGATCTACCAAGATTTCAAACATTATCATACCTACATGCTACCAAACTAATTCACACACTTCCATTTGCAATAGGAAGTTATGAATGTCATAACATAAAACCCACATTCATAGTTTGACTCTTGTTGTGGCATGCTTCCAAGTGGCATTTCGAAACATGGGACGTTACTTGACAACCAACAATTTGGCAAAAAACTAGTGCACCAATGTAGACAAGAAGATGTTTTCAATTTTCACAGGGTCATAGTGTAGGAGTTCTTTCATATTCATTATAATCATGCTCTAATGGTTGGCATACTACACTAGGATTATGAGGTCCTTGACATATAGTGGGATTTCCAAATTCCTTTGGACAAATTGCAACACATTCAATTTTGATTCCCCTCTTTCTTTGGACCAATTTTTTATAATGTCTTAGAGGTGAGAATGGGTGATGTACACTTGTTGTGAATCAATGTGCAAGTGTGAAAACCACAATCTGAAAAAGTCCATGGCATCCATGCTTAGGTGCTTGGCGGGGTTGTCCATATGGGAAATATTCCACATTGAGCCTCAATTTTGCATAATGTTGCAAGATCTAAAACAAGTGTGTTACCTCTTTGGTACCCCCCTTGCTAATAATGAACTCATGCACAAAGGATGTCAACTTGCAAGTAACAAGATGTTTTATTGCAAATTTTCTTTGTTGGACATCCTAAACCCATATAACCATAAAAACATTATAAACTTGTAGAACATAGTTCCCAAATTTAACAACAATGAAAAATAAGAAATTGTAGCATGTACAAAGCAATATTGTTAATGCCATGGTTGAAAGCTTCTATTTTTTCTTATAATCTCCCTTCTCCTTTGTTAGTTGCTTCCACTCTTGTAGTAACTCTTAAGGTAGGCTCCACCATGATATTAGGGTTGGGAATGGAAGGCATGGGGCTATGTTCAATTTGTAATCGAAGGCATTTTAATGAAAAATTGCAAATTAAAAGGGAGGTGGGTTGTACAAATTGAAGTAGCCATGCTTGGATTAGACACATAACATTGCAATAAATCAACTTCCTTTGATTTTTTTTCTTGCACAAAACTAGGTGGAAGAGTCACATTAAAAACATGGACAACTAGAGATGTGAATATGATTTTACTACATTCTCATTGGAATGAGTTAGGTTGCTAAGGATGTTGGTAATCAATCCCAAATCCATAGGCAACACCCTTTGTAGTTGCTCCTTAACCTCACCCACATAACTCCATTGTGGAACATTTTGTTTCTTATATTAAAGACATAATACAAACAAATAGTGCATACATTCACCCATAATAAAAGAACAAACAAGAAGGTAGAACATACTAGCATGCATAACACAGATAAAATTTTGAAATAATATGGCAACATACCTAGGTTAGTGGTGTTGTCCATTGTTGGAATAATAGTAGACACTTTAATGTTGCCATTTGTTTGTTAACCATCATTATGAATGTTTTTAATATTGTTTTAATGCACTTTGTGATAGGTTCTTTTCACATATGTAGTGACACCCTCGGGGTCTTTGTCCTTGCCCAATTTCACCATGATGCCCTACAATTGACAATACCAAAATTCAACGAGATTATTTTTGTATCTCCCTAAAATGAGATGCAAGGCAATTTCCTCCTCCAAGTTGACCTTCCCAACAAACAACCAACCAATGTCTATGTCCTCCCTTAACAATAAAATGTCATTGACAACTTGAACAAAATGAGAACAAGAGCGTATTACCAATCTTAACAATAATGCTTAAAAATAACAACAACTAAAACCTTGTAGGAAGAGGAAAAGTAAAACCTTGTGGGTTGTGGTCACCTAGCCAAGGAGTTGGTGTTAGTTAGGACACAATGTGTCATTGCACCACATGTCTTCCAACAACTTAATATTTCCAACATGATGTATGTTAGCAATTGCTGTATGGGCAATCTTGTAAATAAAACCCCAAATTTTTCCAATAACAATATGTTGTTGTTCACGGTTGAAATTTAGAAGCCCCAACAAATCATGTCAAGATTGAAAAACATTTTCATTACTTTGATGAATCTTGGGAAACCATGCAAACCCATAGTCAATGACATCTTGAACTACAACTATAAGGTGGAAAAAAATGAGCCGTATCACAAGCAAAATGCAAGATGTTGCATTTCATTAAACCATGAGTAGGATGAGTAAGTAGATGTAACCTATGGAAATAAAATATTCAGGGAATGTGAGAATTACAATAACATTTGCAACCCGTTTAGGAAGGAGATCTACTTCATTTAAAGTAAATGCTTCTTTTGGTTAGGTATGGTCTTGCCAAACTTCACACCTAATTTTATTATTTCCTTCATTTCACTCTTGTTCCAAATTAGGTACATCTTCAAGAGCTCCCTCCCCTTGTAAGAAGGGCACTGGTTCACATTTTGTGATAAGAAATAATGTTCTTATCTTTCATGTAAACCATGTATTTACATTAGAAAGGAAGGCTGATTATCAATAAGGTTGTAAGGCCACACTTGTAGAAAATGGCCAAAATATAACCACTTTATCTATGACAACACATGATTACTAATTATTTGCAACTACCTTTGGACATTTTTGCAATTACTTCTTGTGTTGGTCATGTTTACAACTACATTACAACTAGTTTGTGAATATTTTGGTTTTCATCCTTCTATGTGAACAATATTTAATATATGGGTTGTTCATATGTGGTTTGCAAATATAGATCTCCAATTTATTTTGGACCCATATGTAGCTATAACATATTGCACATCATATATGACAAAAATAGATAAATCAATAACATCATAATCACATTTTATAATGCAAAAATGCATTACAAATAAAATATAAATATAAATACAATAATTCAATAATTTATTCTTTAATGTTTGACAAATTATGGTTGTTCAACTTGTTGTTTACCTTGTTTAATTCAATTTAAATTCATTAATACATTTCCTTTTGAAGAACACATTTTTGTGTTAAAACCACAAGTTACAATAAATGAACTAAAGTTAGATTCAATTAATATAATTTGTCCATCAATCATACATAAATATCTTAATTATCCTAATCATTATGAATTGTTATCATTATTAGAATATTGTTATTTTTATAACATTATTTTATTTTATTTTTGAAATGTGACAAACCCAAATTTATCAAGTTTGTAAACTATAATAAACATACATATATTGAAATTTGGTTTAAAGAACAGCTTTTCTTGTATTCACCAATATTTGGAAACTCAAAAAATTCACAATTTGGAACTAATGTCACATGGCATGATACATATTGCCAACTTCAAGTAGAAGTTTTTCAAACAAATATATTTTCAACTACAAAATGTCATATTCAAATACAAAGGAATAAATGATTCAATTTATTTAAAATTAGAATCATTGCATCTAATTAATATTTGGATGCCATAGGAAAACTTTAGTTTTACAACATTTAATATTGATGGTTAAAAATACATTCAACTTTGAACATTATTTAGCTAACTAATTTACCAAACTTATCAATGAACACATTAAATATGTTTACATCTTAATATGAACAATTACAACTTATTGTGGTAGATGAAATATCACTTGTTGGAGCTAAAATGTTTAATGTTATAAATAATAAAATAGGGTCCATAAAACATATTCAAAACGAATTCTTTGGTGGTCTTGATTTCATAGCTGGATTTTTTAGAATTTCAAAGATGATGTTAATGCACTAGCACCAAATCATTGGTAAACATATGTCCAATGTTATGAACTAAATAAAATTATATTACAACAATATGTTATGATTCTCATACAAACTTTGAACAAATTTAGTATAATGATAAAAATAAAATAAAAGATATTCAACTTATAAATTCAATGTGTTATCAACAATCACTAATAAATTTAATTACTCCACAACTATTCTATACAAATAAACTTGTCCAAAAACATTAAAAAAATGTGTTCACTAACACATCAAGTCACATTTATTTTCAAAGCAATGGACATTAATCACCTATCATGTTTGCCATTTTACAAACTCTTGAACGATCCAAGCAAAACTATAGGTTTGCATTTTACAATTCATATAAAAGAAGATATATTAATTGAATCATGTGTTGATAATTATGCAACATTTGATGGCCTTGTCAATAGAGCTCATGGCATATTTAAAACATCAACATATAACAAAAAAACCATAATATGGATAATGTTTCAAAATTCTAAAAATAGAATATTAATAAAAAAATTAGTCATTACTATAATGACAACATTGAATCAAAATGGACACCAATTGAACCTATCACCAAAGACATAAAAGTTGTTAAGACTCGATCATTTATCATATTAAGGATTCAATTTTTAGTTGAACTTGCATCAAAAGAACTATTTATCATTCCCAAGGATTATCACTAGATGAATTGGTTTTTGATGCTACAAATGTTAAGAAACATGGGCTAACATATACAACTTTGTCTCACATTTGAACAAAAGAAAATTTGTATTTATGAATTTTCCTCCGACATCAATTTTTTTGTGTGGATCCAAGATTCATATAGAAATGAAAAGATTAAAACAATTATAACTTGAATACCATTCATTCCTTAGTTTAAAGATTTACATCATTTTCATGTAATTAGACAAGCTTTGAATACAACTTCTTTGCTCCAACATTATGAAGACATCAACCATGACCATAACCTTCAAATGTCTCTATATATTATGTTTTATAAAAACAAAAATACACCACACATCAATGATGTGCACAAAATTATGAGTTCATCAAATATGTTTCAATCCATGATGGTCATGGGTTGATGATGATGTATGACATACACATGCATTTGGATTCTTTTAATGGAATAACCAATAATGGTTTAGGGTACATAATAATGATTTTTTGTATTAATACATAAAAAGCAATACATATTGTATTTGTACATAAAGCTCATTCATATTCAATTTTTATAGTCCTCACAAAGCTTCAAAATATAATTGAACAATCACCAAAACTTTGTCCAATCAATATATTATGAAATTTTAATGTTGACATCCTAGAAGACAATAATCATGCCAAAAAACTCAAAAATGATTAAATTTCACAGATAAGTTTGAATTAAATTCTCATTTTAATGGAAGTGTAATAAAATCAAGATATCAACTAAAGTATATATATATAGCCAAATGTTTTAAAAAATGAATGCAAATTAGGTGTAACATACGCATATTGGTCAGGTTTTCACAAACCAATTTACATTCCATTCAAACCACCAAACACACTCCCAATGTATAACAAAAATCCATCAATGTATCCATTTATTTCAAACATAATATATGTAACTACATGTGTGGATACATGATGCATTTCCCATTTGGTCACCCCAAAATGATTTAAACATATTTTACCTCCAAATGTTGCATCATTTATTGCATGTGGTGCATGTAGCCAAATTATTTATTTCTTTTTCAAAGACCGCATGCATAAAGCTTTTTTTACATGGTAGCCACAAGATGGCAAAAATTATTTAAATGCTTATTTAACTAAATAGACACACCATTCACAACTACAAAAGATTAACAATTAACATATTTCACTTTAAATCTTAAACCCAAAATGCAACACACAAAAATTTAAAAAACACTTCCCAAATCTTGAAACTTGAAAGTGGAACGTGTTGGAAGTAAAAAGCGACATTAGAATATTGAATAAAAAGCTTTCCCAACTTTTTCATCTAGATTTTGTCCATTCATTATAACCGTTATTTGTGAACATCTAGGTATCTAGTTTTACATTATGCATATTCCTTGACCCTTTCAAAACATTGCATATGCTTGCAAATATTGTATTTATGCCCTTTAAATTATAATGCGGAACTAAATTTCAATTTGTGAATATGTAAATCATGTCCAAGTGGGGTCAATAAAGAGTTCATTATGCTAGAACTAATGAAATAAAATGATTTTCATGACTCTTTTCATAAAACCACAAATTTTTTAAACTTGAGTTTAAAATCAAGAAAACATGTATATTACATATTATAGGACCATTTAAAACATTATTTTAAGACATAACCTCTTGTGGCGAAGCTACTTGTTTAGTATGTTCATAGTTCATTCCTAACTAGAATCTTAAACACAATTGATTGTTTTTATAACAACATTTGCACCTTCAACACAAAAATGAAATGAAATTGACATGACTTTCACAAAGCAAGCATTCTCTACTACACTGTTTTTTCAAGACTTGGAGAATATTCATAGATCTTGCATAATGGCCTTACCCAACACCCACCAATGCATTAGTTGGGGGGATTAAATTATTCAAGCCATTTTTGGATAAACTTAGACTAGGGGACCTTTTTTTTTTCCTTTTTTTTTTTTTTTCCCTACCTCACTTTGCCCTTCAATTTGAAACCTAACACCTACTTTACCCCTCACTTATCTTATTTTTCCTTCTTCTTATTCCTTATTTTTCTTTGGCCTTTTTTTTTCCCTTCTTCCTTTTGTCTTTTCTTCCTTCACAACAACATTGCTACAACATTCGCTTTTGTAATTGTTGTTAGAATAGGAGCTTTGAGGAGGAGAAAAAAAGGAGTTCAATATAATGACACCATTGTTGAAAATGTTAAACAAAGGCAAGGACTAGTGTCTCCCATTGGATCATTGTTGACAATATTGTAACATAAAGAAGGTAAGATTATTTTTACGTTGTGTGTGTGTGTCCCACATCTATCCACCATCACCAAGGAAAAGAAAGGGAGAAAAAGGGGTTAGCGAAAGAATGTTTATGTGTGTTCCTTGGACTATCCCACATCTATGTGCCCATCGCTAAAAAGGAAAAGGGTAAGGGTTGGTGATAGATGGGGCTAGTGGAGATAATTAAAAATTGTAGGTTAAAAAACAAATGGATCAATTTTTGTTTTCCCTTTTTACAACATGGTGCAAATTCACAAAATAACATAGATGTGCACCCTAAAACCTTCCATCCTTATGGGTGACCTAAAGGAAGTTGCCCCCAGTGGTGCGATTCCAAATCTTGAAGTTGATGCAATTGATGAAATATTATTTGACTAGGACCATAAGTTGATGAAAATTTGGTTTTACAAATTCTTGCAAATGCAAGTATATTTAGTTTAGTTAGTTTTGCAAATTCTTACAAATGCAAGTATATTTTATTTACTTAATATTAGTTAGGATTAAGTCATTGGATTAAATTATTTATGTTTCATTAAATCAAATTGTCAAATATGATAAAAGGAAGGTGCAATTTTTTTTGGCAATATTTGGGATTGGATAAGTTTGTAATTTGATTTGCATAGTCTTGTGATTGAAGTTTCTAGATTTATTTGCATCTATAGTTATTTCAAATATGACATCCACCAAGCTTGGGGGGGGGGGGGGGGGGGGGGGGGGGTATTTTTTTAACACAGTCCCCAGAGAATTCCTTCCCCCCCCCCCCACTACTCATTTTTGGGACACCCCCCCCCCCCCCCACAA
>Ga0116227_10001605_pt1 | contig 50795 bp, 46 predicted proteins | sample S1TSphgellanicum_FD_89693 | JGI IMG/M metagenome (GOLD analysis project Ga0116227, IMG submission 89693) | Host-associated microbial communities from peat moss isolated from Minnesota, USA - S1T2_Fb - Sphagnum magellanicum MG | ecosystem: Host-associated > Plants > Peat moss > Unclassified...
CGAGGGCAGCAAAGTTGCCATCGCCTTTTTGGCTGTGCTGCAACAAAAAAGAAGAAGAAGGCGATGGGAGCAACGTTGTTGTTGCCTTCTGTGCTAGGACAAAAAAAGAAGAAAAAAAGAAACGGTAAGAAACAAAAGAATAAGAAGGCTTTTAAGGGAGGGAGCTTACCTTCAAGCTCTCCAAAGCTCCCTTTTGGGTCCCGCGTGGGTCTCACTTCAAGCGCTCCAAAGCTCCACGTTAGCTCTGCTCTCGCTCCAATAGCTCCCAAGCTTTGGCTTTGCTCTGGCTCTACTCCCGTTCCAATATCTCCTTGGCTTTGGCTTTGCTCCCACTATCGCTCTACTCCCGCTCTACTCCCGCTCCAACAGCTCCCAGGCTCTAGCGATGGAGTGAGAGGTAGGAGGTGGGAGGTAGGAGGGGGGAGGTATGTAGGAGGGAAAAATTTTGGGGCAGAGAAGAGGCGGAAAAAGAACAATAACTTTGGGCAGGGAGGATGTTCTTTTGGTTCATCCCCAAAATGGCTTGAACGGCCTCATCCTCAACTCAACTGGTGGTGGCTGCTGGTTCACTCCAGCCCATACCGAGCACCGCTGGAGATGTTGTGAGAGGAATTGCTAGGGAACAATACACAGTGTGAGGTCATTCCAAGGGGAAAAATTAGGTTAAATTAGTGTTTTACCATTACTGACAAGGTACCCAAATAGCCGTGCCCCCTTCACACCTGGTGAAGAGAAAAGTCCCCAAATCGTCACGTGGCTGTCTGCCATTGGGAGATCTTGGCCATCTCTTCAGACAAATTAAGAACCAGAACCCCTCTTGTCATTGTCTACTCGTGGAATTCTAGGGTTTCCCTTTTCAGTCTCCACTCCTCTTGTCGTTGTGTGACGGGAAGAGGCGAGGGTTTGGTTGTCGGCAAAATCTCGAGTTTTGATGTGTTTGCGCACGCACATAAGCCCTCCCTCCTGCATTATAAAGAGCATCGTCATAGAATTTGAGGTTGTGCCTTCTTGTTCGAGACTTGGAGGTTTTGCTGGGGAGCTTGAAATTCAAGCTCCAGTCTCTCTCTAAAGGACTTTGCTCGGATTTGTAGAGGAGAGAGACGTGGGTAGGGAAGAAATGAGTCGCCATCCAGAAATTCTGTGGGCTCAGCGCTCGGACAAGGTGTTTATCACCGTGTCTCTGCCGGACGCCAAGAATCCGCAAGTGAAGCTGGAGCCCGATGGCAGGTTCACGTTCTCGGCTACGGAAGGCTCCGGCAACCAGGAGTATATCGCCGACTTGGAGCTCTTCGGGAAGTTGAACGTGGATGCGAGCAAGATCGCAACGGGGCTGCGGCATACGGTTTGTGAGCTGGAGAAGGCGGAGAAGGGGTGGTGGAAGCGGCTGCTCAAGGCGGAGGGGAAAGCTCCTCCATATGTGAAGGCGGACTGGGATAAATGGGTCGATGAGGACGAAGAGGAGGATGCTGCTGCGGCTGCTGCTGCTGCCAGGCCCATGAGCGACTTCGATACGGGAGGAATGGGCGGAATGGGAGGATTAGGAGGAGATATGGCTGGCTTGGATAGCATGTCAGGATTGGGGGGTATGGACTTCTCAGGCTTCAATGCGGGAGGCGAGGATGAAAGCGATGATGACGGAGAGTTCTCGGAGTCGAAAGCGGCAGCTGAGGTGTAGTATCAGTTCTTCAAACTCTTTGTCCATACTTTGATGCGTTGGGGCTGCAAATGAGACTGATGTCTGTGTATCTCGATTCAAGGACATATTGATGGGAGTCCAGAAGGCAGACATCCTAAGGGGGTTCTGTTTCAGAGCTTGCAGTTGATCGATGCCTTCATTTGTTTGCAGCTTTTGTTTCCACCCCCTCTACCCCAAGGATTAGGGTTCCAGATAGGCACCCAGTTTCTTTTCATAAGTCAGGTTGTGCTTTCAGTCTCTAGTAGGTTAGTGAAGCGTCTCTTTATGTTTAAAAATCCTTTGCAAGTATCTGTTTCAGTATCATGCTCAAAAATCTCACTTTTTCTTTTTCTTTTCAACTCTATTCAGGGCACTTTGATTAGGCTGATTGTAGATGAGTTTTTTCATGCTGGATATTCCTAAATTATTGAATTTCATGTATGTGGATACAGACTCTGTTGGTGGCAGCAGACACCTGAAGTTGTCTTGTGTTCCTTCTTGTACGCACTGGTGTTTCTTGCAATCGCCTTCTTTTTCTGATATAGCTGGACATTAATATTTTTTTCATACCCTGCATTGATTCCTTTTAATCCATCTGCATATTGAAATATTTTTGGTTACTCACAGCGAAATTAATTCTCTGTTATAGAGATCTTCAGAGTGAAGAAGAATAGTTCTTGGGGGGTTTCATGAACCCCCTGGCAGAATGATCTTGTTAGATAATTTTTTTGTGGGTAGTTCTTGATGCTTTTTAGACTTTTCTCCTCCATTCTCTTCCTTGGTACCCTTGCCATTTCCTTCATTCTGGTTCCTTCTTCTCATTTATGCGAGTTGCCTCCCTACTGGTTTCATTGGTGGTGTTGTCAACATCATGGTGAGTGTTTCTGAACTCTCTAACTTGACACAAAATCCCAGTACTTAGGTTGTGTAAGTTCCTGTAATCTATGCCTATTTATCAGGTAGTCATGTTCGCTAGATGGCAGGCCAGAGTCCTTATTTGGATGTTGTCATCTGTCTGTGTCTGTCACACTCAGCAATTGGCTCTCACACAGATGGAGATACGCACTGTGTCCTTCAATTGCTCTACTTGTGTTGTCTTGAATGAATGAATTTTGCACCTCTGTGACCCCCATTACTCTCAGTGAAAAGTTTCGGGACAGTAGACTGGATATGCAATCCCTGCAGCCAGCCAGGGCTTGGAGTAGGTTTTTTCTGCAGTTTTGAAGTGGGTAGTATCAGCAAAGCAAGAGAGATGAGTGCAATTCAGGTAAGAGTTTTGAAGTGGGTAATACCAGCAAGCAAGAGAGATGAGGGCACTTTAGGTAAGATGAAGAGAAAGAGCCCTTTTCTGTTGTGAAATATAAGCAGACAGAGTATTTTTGGAAGTATAGATAAGATTGGCAGCTTTTCTGGTATTTGAATGCACTAATTTTATTTCTCCGAAGATTACTAATCTGATGTCAGGAAATGTAGATCTAAGTACTGGTCTGGTGGTGAAACTGTTCTTTGTTTTAGTGAATTTATGATGCCTTCTCTAGGCCACTGATGATCTAACAGCAAGATTTTACTTACCATGTCCAGGTTACAATCTTTCCTACAGTACATACAACCAGTGTTACTCTTTTTTGTCTTTCTCTTCAGTTGCCTTTGTCTGGCATTTCTGTGCTTTGGAGACAACCGTAGCAAAAGCGCATGGATCTAAGTTCAAAACAAAAGGGTGGAGAGCCATGCATTGAGGAAATGAGCCTCCCAATATTGTGCTGAAACTTGTTTCATGTAACTTATGTAGCCTCACTTGGCCCATCCTGCATTACAAATGAATGTTTCCAAAGAAGGATGTACCAGGCTTCATAAGCATCACCATTTGATATTATTTTCGTTGATCAATGGTTGGAATTGTGATTCAAAATATCTCTATTTCTTCATTTTGAACACTGAGTATTTTCACTTTTTTGGATAATGTAGTTATTCCCATTTTGGTTGCATATTTTGTCACATGCCAAAACCAAAATTGTAAACTTGAGACAGGCTACTGCTATTCTAGAACCCGGTTAAATTTGAACTGCCAAAAACAGGGGCTGATATTTGGCATTAACTATTGAATATATATTGTTTCTTAAGAAAAGGGACTAAACAAGGTGTCACAAACACGCTGGCCCTGCCAACGGATAAGATGTTGTACATGTGCGTATATGTATGTATATAAATACATATATTATTTTGTGATTTATTTGTATGTGTTTGTGTGTACGTGCATTTGTGTGTTATCAAGTCATTTTGTGGTATTGTGTGGTAATACAAATTTGAAAGCAAAATAAATGGGTTTATGATCTATCCAGTATGCTTCTGTCGTTTAAAATGAAATTGTTGTATTGGTGCATTTGTCCACATGTGATCTATTTGTGTATCATTAATAATGGTGCTTTCTATAAAAGTGAGTTTTTAATTAGATTTATTCATGAATGCTTGTAATGTTGATGATTGATTTGTTTTTGTTAAAAAAATTATATTGAAATTTCAATTATTACAATTGGACAATGTGAAGGCATTTTTGGTGCAATGCTTTCTAGGATAGAATTAAAATGTGACACTTGCATTTTGGGAGGTTTATGTATTGCAATTATGTATAATGCTTCTTGTGTGTTGTCATTAAAAAGTGCGGTGATAAATTTAACACCATAATTTTGATTATTGTGCTTTCTGTCAATGACACATTATCATCATGAAGTGCCATGTTCATCATAACATGATAATATATGGAACTTTTGTGATAAAAGCATTGTAAATTTTTGAGTTTAGATGAACATTTCTTATTCTTATCTCATTTAAACAAAGAATACATGATGCTAATAAATTTGGATCTAGGACACCTTCAAAATGTAATGTTAAAGAGCGAGCATTAAAAGATTCTACAATTAAAATTTTTGAACAATAGGACTTTAAAAAAACAATATCAAGTTTGTATTGTGCATTTGTTCTTAATCGAAACATTTTTTCTTAAACAAGATGATCCACTTGAAAAAAATTATTCAATAACAAAGAAAGTGAATACAATTTTTTTTTTAATGAACTTTCGATAATGCAATATATGTTAAACCATGTTTTGTCACACTGGTCAAATCAAATGTTAAATAATCAAAAGTCAACTCTTGTGAACGATGTATAGTTTGTGCAACAATTAATTGAATTGGGAATTGGATTCTTGTGATAATGTGGGAAGGATTATTACCTATTTGTATTTCAACAATTTTACATTCAATTGGTGTCCATTGTTTGTCAAGCCTTGGGAATTCATCATATATTTGTAAATTTTTAATTCATGTATTATGTCTGATTTTTAAGGATTATGAAAATGTATTCAAACAAAAGATTTTGAAATAGTTTTTATAAAATCTTCAAAAAACCCATCAACACCATCCACAAGACCATCAGATGTTCCATAATTCCTTGCACATAATTCCACTAACATTTTTTTCTTAACCAAAATTTCATAATATAAACCAACCGTTTGAGATGGTAAATTTTATAATTTAAAATAAGAAGGGCATGTTTCAATATGAACATCATGTGTTAAGAATGTGAATGTTTCACCTAATATGTTTTGAAATACATTTTTGTTACGCATAATTGTTTTAACATTTGTGTAAAATAAATGTGGTAAAATGTTGTCCATCAGTGGGGTCCTTAAACAATTATTGTTCATACATTTTATGTCTTCAATTGTTTATGATGTAGTTCTAAACCTATTCAATATGTTAATAAAATTTATATCATCTTGTCGCATAACTTTTTATAATTCATAACATTATACGTATTCTAACCAATAATTTAATGCAATAGTATTAAAAGTGTTGGTTATTGGTTTGAAAATCCATGAATTTCGAATAGGGGGTGTTTGATAGAAGTCACAAGTCATTATTACATCTAATCCACCCATAAATTCATTATGGACTTATTTTATAATACATAATTTACGATCAATGAAAGATAACATTCTATTGCCAATTAAAGATATTTCATTCATAGCGAGCAAACAAAGTTGATCATATGTTTTTATAAAATGTCCCATCTTTCATCACTTAATGCATTAAGTTATGTTAGATTTTTATTCAATGGAATTGCAAGTGTAGAATGTATCGTTGTGTCATTAATGTTAAATGTTGTTTTTCCTATGTATGCAAATTCCATGAATTTTGGTATTAAAGGATCAACATTTGTAATTTGTTTAATATAATATCATAACATGTTTTATATAATACACATGAAGGTGAATGTTTTCCTTGTCCTTGCACCACTTGTTAGAAAAATATGAAATGATTTTGTAGGGTTTTTGATTTTTTAATATAAAATATCATCAACAATAATTCTTTGTTCATTATTCAATTGTCTCATATGTGAGGAAAACTCTTTGTATGTCATGAAGTCATCTATTTGTTGAAAAACATTATGCGTTAACAATTTATTTTTAACATTTTTATTTTTTGATTGTGCAAAATTTTCATATGATACATCATATGGTTAATGTGGATTACTTGCACTATCAATTATTTCAATTGAAAATAAAATTTCCCATCCATTTGTGTAATGAATTTTTGTGTATTCTTTAAATTATGATTTTAAATTGTACAATTCAATATTAGAATTTTTGGATGGATTAAAATTATATACAATTTTTTTTCAATTTTTTTCTATATCATTTTTTTGTTCCATATAATCATCTTTCCATGAATCACAATTAGTTTGCAAATTGAATTCCGATTTTTGAAATGGTTTAAATAGAAATAATAATTATTTATAGTGATTTTTTGGATTTTATGTTGGTTGAATGAAACCCAACGAATTATTTTGCTTTTATAGCATTTTTTATTTACTTGTATATCATAATTAACTACAAATTTTGATAATCATAAATCATTTAATCTTTCATTTGGATTGATATACTTATCAACTAATGATTTACAATGGATTTCTGTAAAATTGGAGATAAACCTTGTATTAATTTTTGTGGTAATAATACAAATGTTCTATCTTGTTGTTGACATGTGTTTATAAATTGAAATGATATTGTTGAATGGTATAAAGTATGGATAATGTTATATGTATAGTTTGTTGTATAAACATTTGTTGTGCATTTTAAAATGCATTTCCTAGCTTTTTAATGCTTTTAGATGCTTATGTTTGTTCATGTTTACACTTATATAATATGATTTTCATTTCTTGAATTATAGATTTATCTATTTTTGTCAAATAAGAAGTACAATATGACGTTGTTACATATGGATTTAAGATATATTGTGCATCTGTATTTGCTACCCACAAGAGTCATGCAAATACATTAATACATATATCATTTGGTTTTCATTTTAAAAATAAAGTTGATTTTTTAATTGTGTAATGTAATCCAAGAATATATGTTTATTCATCTATTATAAAAATTCAAAAAAAATATCTTCACCTAATCCCATGTTGATAAGCTTTTTATAAATTTGAATATTAATTTCACCATGTTTTGGCATACAATCTTGTTCATCAAAAGGCAATAATATTTTTATATGTTTTATTGGTGGTTTTGGATATTGAAATCGACAAATTGGTTGATGTTTGAAACCAAATGAAAATTGAAATCACTTTAAATTGTCCCCAAAAAAAATCAGTTAAAAGTTGAACTAATTTCGCTTTGATTTTTTTAGTCCACCTAATTTTTTCAATTAAAATTAATTTTTGAAGTAAAATTTAAAAATTAGGTTAAAAATATTAAAATCTTCACTTGAACTTTAAAAATTGTTTTTGAAAAAATTTATGTATGTCAAATCAATTTTAAACTTTAATTTCAATTTTTTTAATTGATTTTTTAAAAAAAATCCTGTTTTGGTAATTTAATTAACTAATTAATTAATTATATATGGAATTTCTTTTCCAATTTTAGTTTTATTTTTTTCTTTTAATGCTACTTAAAGAGTTCTATAAAAGTTTAGAAGTTTATCTTTAAAATTTTAATTTTATAGATTATTTGTTTGTCAAGTTTTTCAAAATAAGTTATAAAATCATCAAATTACATATTTAATCAAAAATTTCCACAAAAAAAGAGAGATTTAAACATAGTTCCAACTTCAAAATAAGTTATAACCTTTGATATTTTAAAATACTTCTTCTACTTTTACACTTTTTCCTTTGGAACTTTTTTCCCGCTCCTCTATTGTTTCTACACTTTTCCTTGTTATATATTTTTTCAAGTTAGAATAACCCATGACCTCTGTTATGGGACTTAAAGACAAATTTTCTTTCAAGTTTCTTTTCTCTAAATAGGCAAAGGAAAAAACCTTGTTTTGATTTGAAATCTTGAAGACTTATGAACTTATGTTTGAGCAATGGTTCAATCCATGGGTCACACAACGTGTAGTCAAATTTTGCACTATTGACTTACTTGATTTTGCAAGTAATGCGAGGCTAAGACTGAGCAAAAACCATACATTTATAGACTTGGCAATAGTAACCAATGTTTTTATTTGTGAGAGATGCGAAATGACATTACTCACAAACGTTCTTGAAGCAAGTCACACCAATTGGGATTATCGATGTCCCCACAACCTGTAATCACAACATTAAAAGTCATGGAACCAACATCTGTAACTTGTTTCATTGTTTTTACTTCATAATAAGAAAGTTTCCAACACACAAGTATTTCAAATTTGAACATACCTCAAAGTTGGTTGCAAAATTTTGACCCTCTGTCCTTTTGTTGTGGATTTTTGTCAACCTTTTAACAATTGTAGCATCAAGAGTAGGAATCACAAAGATTGTAACACAATTAGTTACCAACTACTATTCACCAAACCAAAAGCTTCCAATGTTTTTGACCAACATTGTTGCAAGGCTACCAATACTATACATTTTAACTAGCTGCATGTATTGTGCAAAGAATTTAAGATAAAATGATAATGCATGTGCATCATTATTGCCCAACTCATCTGCAACTACCATGATAAAAGCCTTGGTAGATCACCCATTTATATTAGTGACCACTAGCTCCATGGTTCCTAATTCCTCCAAATTTGCTTTTTGCATAAAATCTAAGATTAAATGTGTGGGGACAAACCGTAGGCAGACATGAAAAGGGTCAATCTGTTCAATAACAATAGTAGCCCCAACTATTAATACAAATTCCCAATTTCCTCTCTCAAACTTGTTTCTAAAAGTGACCCCAAAATTGATCACCCATATGAAGGACCCCACATTTAAGTGAAGGAAAAAGGTAGAAACAAAGCTAGACCCTATAGTCAAAATTATTGTCAAGTATCCAAGTGGATCTACGAAGTCACAATGGATATATTCGAACCCACTTCTAGGGACATTTGCAAACCCATACTTACTAACAATGTAACCTTCAAAACAAGCACCAAGCATTTTATGCTGCACATCGGTGATGCCACCAACATTCACAAGTGCAATTCTTTTCCTGCTTGCGCTAGGTACCAATTGAGCCATACAACACAATTAACAAAGGTCCCAAAAACAACTTAAATAGAAACAAAACAAATTGTTTATACACTCTTCATTGTAATATGCACAATAGATAAAAAGTTTGCTTATATTCTACATTGTAATATACACAAAAGTCTGAAAACTAAAAGTTTTATGAAACCAAAACCCAATGTAGTTATGGAACATTTGGATATCTATGGCAGGAAAAAAATGTGTTTGTTTTCTACATTATAATATACACGAGACAAAAAATTGAAATTCCCAAAAACAACTTGAATACAAACAAAAAAAATTGCTTATACACTCCTCACTGTAATATGCACAATAGATAGAAAGTTTGCTTATATTCTACACTGTAACATACACAAAAAACTGAAAACTAAAAGTTTTATGAAACCAAAACCAAAAGTAGTTATGGAACACTTGGATATCTATGGTAGATAGAAAATGTGATTATCTTCTACACTATAATATACATAAAAGACAAAAAATTGAAAACCTTATGAATCTAAAATCCAATGTAGTCATGGAACACTTACAAATCTATGGTGTGTTGTGATGTGATGAAAAATAAACAAAAACCCTTAAAAGGACTTTACAACTCATAATAAACTTCTCACATGTGAACAAATAAAAGGAAAATTGCAAACATAGCTCAAATCAGGTGCTTCAAATGTCATAAAACTTACAAATTACAAAGAAGACAAGATGCTAAAAGAAAATGCTTCAAGAACATAACCAAATAAGATTATATAATAGTCATGATAACTCATCACCTTTAGGATAAGTGTGATGAGGTATACAAAATTAGGGTTTAGATTTAGGTTAAGTTTGTGTTAAATTTAGGGCTATAATGGATTAGGGTTATAATGGTTCAAAACTACATATACGTTTATAGTGGATTAGGGTTTAGATCTATGTCTATAGTATATTAAGGTTTAGAGTACACTTTTCAAGGTTCCTTGCCACTTATCCTTCTACCTTAAAATACTATAGATTGGCAATAACTTAAGCTTAGACCTAACAATAAATTATCGCTAATTAAAGGCCTATTAAATAGTTGCATGGATACAAAGAAATAGGGGGCAAGGGCTACATTTGACACATAATTAAATACTTAAAATAATTGAAATTAAAGTTAACCTAATAAAAAAGAAAGTACATACAAATCGTCAATTTTCCTAATGTATATAGAATGCATAGTGGGATTATATGGGAATTCCACGGTATGACATTACAAGGTATGTTTGACAAATTGAATGAAGGAAAATGACATACCTTGCAATGTCTACTTACATTTTCATAACTACAATCAACCATACTTTGGCAATGACATATGTAGGGTATGAAAATGATGTTGTACCACAAAAGTTTGCTATGAAGGTGAGTTAATTGAAAAACTTTAATTCATAGTTCAAGTGGGTCCTACAAACACAAAACATGAATTCCATTTCAATTGGCTAACTTATCATTAATAAAGTATACAAGGTTCTAATAAGGTAAAACTTGCAAAATTTGGATCCAATGCAACAGTCCATGTCCTTGTGGTGACAAGGCCCAACAAAATTACCCATGAGAGGCAACAAAAGAACATAAGTTGAATACAAGTTGTGACACAAATAAAATGCCAACACAAAATACCAATTCAAAAGTCCTAAAAAGAGCATGGAAACAAAATTGAAAAAATCAAACCTTGGAAAAATGTCTTTATTTTGATCCTATTATTTTCCACTAGTTGTATTCCAAACTTGCAGGCCAAGAGAAAAAACATTGTTGAAACTACAAGAGATAGATAGGTAATGGCTACCAAATCACCACCTAAATAACATCCATTCCATTAAGGACAAAGTTCTGTTGTTGCGATGAAATTATTGGCCATTTTGTGTTAAGAAAGCAAGTTCATGTTCCACATGGCTCCCACTCTTAGCAAGTGCAACACTAGATCCATTGCCACCTTTTGAACCTTTGCCAACCCCAAAAAACCAAAACCCATCGTCTTGCTGATCAAAATCATACCAAGAAAAGAAGAACCAAAAGATGCATACCTTTCCAAGTAATCCATCCACCATTCTCAATAGTAGGAGGAGGAGGAGGCCATCACCAAACAAATCTACTACTGTAGTTGTTGCAGTAGCAATGCTTACCCCCCTAGCCAACACCACTTTGGTAGCATTTACAACAGCTTTTAATTCAATTAATTCATTAACATTATTACCAACATGTCTCTCCAATAGAACATTGGCGCGTTGTTCATGAAGCCTTTGCATTGCCCCTTTTAGTTCTTCAATAATGGGTCTTTTATCCTATCAATCACATATAGTTTAGTTAAGTGATCTTCATTCTTTGTGATTATCTTATTGACATTGGCGCCCACCCATAATAATGTCCTTCCTTCCTGGGAGATTGCTTCTCAAGGAATGATTATGGTTATCTTGACAAGGAATGGAAGGAAGGCAAACATGAATTTTGTCACTCGTTCTGCTACAAAGTGGAATCTTGTTGGTTTTGAAAAGAAACCAAATATTACCTCCACAGCCTCCTTCATGCTTTAATAACAATGTTCTATTTTGACCATAACACCACTACTTCATGCTCTCCAACCTATATCACCATGACATCCACTTAGCTCAACTAAGGATTGCTTCATAGTCATTTTCACATAAATCCAACAAACTTGGCAATTCAAAGGCTCCACTAATATGCCAACTAGAATAATTAAATAGATTGTAGTTGTTAATTTAATCATGTTTCAAACATTTATTTGGACAAAGTGAAGTTTGAATCAAATGTCCTTTCATGTCACTACACACTTTAGACCATCAAAAGCTCATACATAAGCAATTTGGGCTAGTTTCAAGACAAGTTGGTTTTGGATCCCATTTAAAATTGAATATTGGAAACAAGTGGAGCCATCCCTTTTACCAATACAATATCATAGAAAAATTTGGTATTTTAGAATCAAGATTTTGAACTAAATAGATTGTACCTTGGCAAATTTAAAAAGCTTATTTAGGACTTCAAACAACATTGGATGTGCATGATTAACAAACTTGATATCTTGCACACCAACCATCATGAATATTAATGCACTACAACTAAACTTCCAAATGCATTTGTTGCACATGATAAAGATAGAAACTATCCACAACAAATAGGCCATCTTCTAACAATTTTTTTGGTAACATGATACAACCACACATTCACCACTAGTGAATTTATTGTTGCCACCTCACCAGATGTGATGACAAGCAATTATCCTAGTCTTACAAAGAGTAATATGAGAATCAATAGACGTTGAAATACTTGAAGATGTTAGATATGGTATTGGTTCTTCCCATTAGCTTCATAAAAAAATGACTAGATACATAGAGGGCTCCAAATCTATATCTATTTATGAGATTGGGGAGAAATCTTCACAAAAACATTCTGAAGGTGTAGTTGAGTGTAATTGTAACCTTATGAAAGTAGTTCACAAAGTTGTCCGACCATCATCTTCATCATAGATAGCAGTGATAAGTTGCCATGGCTATTAATTTCATCAACTCTTGATGATGGGTGTAAATAAGCATATAATGATCTGCCCAAAATTTTAAACAAACCATATACAAAATCTGCATCTAGTGTTTCTATCACATTTTTGGAAGCAACATGAAGACTTGGACATAATGTTGGCTAGCACTTAAGAGGCATATACATGGGGTTGCAACTCTATGCACAACAATCATACAGTCATACCTGCTTCTAATAAAGACTTTCAAAAAGTTGAGACAAGGAGTTGGCAAGCTCCACCGTGAGCTTTTACATTGCCACTCCCATGAATTTCTTCCACATTCCTCCATATCTGTAAAATTGAAAATATGTGAGGGACCTTCCAATTCAATAATGTGCTCAAATTTGTTGGTAATAATTTCATGTAGAAACGAAAAAAATAACAAACCCATTATTGAAATAGAAGTTGCCATTACATAGGAGCCACACCTGTCGCACATTTGATGCAAATGCCTTTGGTAACCCTCCATAAGCACCAACAACAAGGCAAACATCAATGGTCTAAAAATCAAGGGATTGAGTTACCATACCACCCACCTTACTAGTCCCATGGCCCTTTGGACCACCAATCAAAATAGAAAAACTTCTTTTTTGTTAGCATCTGCCACATGTTGCAAGACAATTTGGCAACATTGCATGAAGTAATCAAGGGAAGCCATTGGTTTCCTTGTCTTACACCTTTAAGTTTTTGATAGAAAACCACTATAAAATTTTGCCAAAGCTTGCACTACATCTTTCTATAAGGCAAATCAAAATTCCACCTATGAGTAGAATAACAAGGTCTAGACTTTGTAACCATGAAAGTAGCTTCATGATCTAATAGACAAAGAGTATCCAAAACAACATTTGCATTAGCTTTATTCTACACCATTCTTTTATCCAATGATAGTAAACATATTGCATCCAACATATAAGGCACACCATAACCTCATCATGACCTTTGAATCCCAAATGTCCTCATATAATATTGTGGAAAAAATTAGCATGTATACAATAACCATTTGATTCACAAATTTTAGAGCTTAGTAAGCCTAAGAACAATCCAAACATCTAGGTTAAATCTAACTAAATGTACCTTGGTTAGGCCTGATGCATTGCCCTTGAAGATATCCCTACTTATTGACCATTCCAAAATGTCAATTGCCCATTTAATAGGGTGCAAGTCCAAGGCCTTTTGCACCTTGGCCTTGATCCTGGCACCAACATTTGTTGGCATTATGCGCACATGTTCTAAAGCCTTCACCTAGGGGGGGGGGGGGATTTCATCATATTGATAGTGTCTATTCTTTTCATCATTTGCTAGAGCTTCATGTTTGTCTTTCTTCTCTGCATTTGGCAATTACAAGGAGAGTTCCATTCACTAATAAAAAAACCCCATTTTTCGATTTGTTTTAGGTGACTAAAAGTGTCTTTTGCAACTATTTTGGATCAAATATTTCTACATCTGCCAATACCTGAAACATACATGTAAATTCAAACATGCAATGATTGGTAGTCCATGTTCAAAAAAATCAATAAAAAAATAATTGTAGATTCCCTGGAGTTGTTTGATAGCTTGAACTCAATTGAAGTTTTTGACTCCTTACTACCATAGTAAGCAAAAGAAACTAGAGAAATCATAAAGCTTTTGAAGTTGCAATTGCTCCAATAAGATGGCCACTTGGTTTGCCCATTAGCTCTTTTAATTCAACTTTGTGGGATAATAGTCAAGAAGTCACTTTGATAGATAAAAGTACCAAAAACACAAGACTTATGTCTTGAGATAATTTATCACGAAACAACCAAACCACCACACTCCATTGGATGCATTTCATACCTAAACATCACTTTTTACAACAACAATTGTAGCAACTACCCCAAACAACACACCACCATCTCCTTAAAAACATCTAATGAGCTTTTTGCGCTTCTCTAGTCTCAATCACTATTTCTTTTAACCTCAATAAAAGTGACCAAGTACCAATGAACAAGTTTGGGCCATGTCACCTCATTCATAGGGAAATCACCTTCAAATCGCTATATGTAGATGGAGAAGGATGAAAGATTGCAAGGTTCATGGGGTTGGTGATCTTAGCTTTGCAATCGCCACTAGCAATGTTTGAACACTTCTAGACGAACAAAGTGTTCATGAGCCATCAACAACGAATTTCAAAACCCAAAAAGTCACCACCATCCCATTCTCCTTGAAAAAGAAATACCTTAAATTTTTTCGCTTAATCCACCTATTGAATAAGAAGAAAAACCCATTTCAATCTAAACAGTTTAAACATTTTCATCCAATAAATCAATTCACTTAATGTGAAACCAATTTTAATAAGATAAAAGGTACAAAAGTTGGATCCAATGCAACAGCTTTTGTCCATGTGGGGGTAGGGCCCAACAAAGTCACCAAGTTGTAATAGAAAATTGTTTCTTTGGGGAGGGTGTTGCATTGTGTTTGCTAGCTTTTAAAAAATGTAACTTCCCTATATTGGGTCTTGTCAAGTTGGCACTAGCCATGTGGCTAGGGGTGTTTGGTAGGTTACAAGTTAAATTTTGCACATAAGTTTTTAGCTTTTCAATGGCAGAGAATGTAAATGCATAATCGCTAATACAAGGTCTATAAAAGAAATTTAAATGTGATTATGTGGTTACTTAAGGTGTAATCCAAGTTATACAAATGTGATTGGAGTAGAAATTGTGGTCACACTAATGTAATCATTGTTGAAATTGTGGCTACAGAATTGTGATTGGAGTTGAAAATGTGGTTACACAAATATCATCAAAGTTGAAAATATGGTAACAAAATTACAACATAGAAGGTAGAAAAGAAAAACAAGTAGTGTAGCTTGTTGTTTATAAGCATAAACCTACATGCCTTAAGGGGGTTTGAAGTTTAAACCCCAATCCAATAATGGATTCTACCCAACTGGAGTTCAAGGGCGACCTACACATAAACACACATTAGAACCAACAACCTATTCTACACAAAGATAATGGAATTTTAAAAATATTTTCCATTATATAAAAAATCAATGCAATCCCAACAACAAAATGAAAAGTAAATTTGAACATAAAGAAGCAACATGCACGTTCATATAAGCTTGCATGCTAAAAGCTTTTGGCATTATTACAAAACTTGTCCCCTATCCATTACACAATTTCGACTAAATTTGGCTAAGTGAATTGGACCTCATTGAAACCACTAAGCCTTCATTAAAATCATTAACCCATGACTATTGGTGGATCATTTCCACCACAATTCCACCTCATAGTGGGGCCAAGTGGATTTTGGGGGGCATGAATATTTTCTAACAATTATTTATGAATTTAGGAAATTAAAAAAATTTATTCATGGGTAATGTTTTCAGAGGTCTAAGTGAAATTGACCCATGTGGTAAATTGCCTTAGTTGCCTAGATTGAGTTCACATTTAAGTATATTTCATTACTTGTTATTGATCCTAGAATATAATAACCCACAACACCAATGTATAAAATTAGTATAAGTGCCCCAAAATATAATAGAGTCCACTCAAAAGTTCACCAAATGAACTATACCAATTCATTTTTTAAATTTATTACTAATAGCCAAAGTCCATGAATTCAACATGAGAATCAAACAACTTCAAATGGTTCATGTTACTATTGATTCATAAACTAGAGATTGAACACAATCTACACATGTATGAAAATCTTCTATCCAAATCACTAAATTGTAGTAACCAATTTCTCATTATAGGGACACCAATGAAACATTTTTTCTTCTTTTTCTCGCCCATGCACCATAAATTTATTCTATTAAGGTATCTAAACCTCACAACATGCATGATCCCTAATTTTTTTTCAATTTTGCACATGCTTCAATCATCTAAGGGTGGTCAAATTATCTATTATAGATGTACATGCACCTTTTATTCATCTTACTGAAAGTGACTTCAAATGCATGACTAAGTTAATTTCTCTTTCACACCTCTTTGAACCTCATCTATCATTCAACATTTTCATGCAAAGGTGCTTCATTTTGCCAACAATAGCATAGATGTTTAACAACACATAACCAATACCATTTTCATGGTCCAATTGAAGAATTCATTTAACATCATGTTTTCATGTCATGCATGAAACTTGAACATAGATTCTTGTTGCATAAATCACATCATGATCAATTCATTATTAGCTCCAACAGAACTTGACAACATTATATGCATGAAACACCTTGTTGAGTTACAATAATCACCAAACATATCCAGAGGTGATAGTTGAAACATGGGTGGAAAGTAATGGGTGGAAAATATAAGAGTGAAATATGGGCATAAGGTGGGTGAAATGTTTCTAACTTTACAAGATTAATCATATAGATTATGATCATTGAAACATACCAACACATGCTTCCCCTAGAGCCACATGAATCCCATTCACTTTCAATGATATGTTGATGAATAGTACATTTGCCTTCTTCAAGTACAACTACACTAGCACATGCATTCAAAATTCCCACAAATGTAATAATGCATAGCTACACACACCTCCTATTGCATTTGTCAAAATAATTACAATGCCTTTTGACCTTGCCCAAATTTGCACATCCCATTATCATGAGGATTTAAGTCATCACATTCTGATTAATCTTGTTATTTAGTAAACCTACAAAAGTAATAGAGTTTGGCCACACACCTTCCTATTGCATTTATCTTAATAATTGTAGTACCTTTTGCCCAAATGCCTTTGTTTTACATGTCCCAATATCATGTTGGTCTAGATCACCACATTTTGAAATGACATCTTGTTGAACAATCTCCAAGCATGTGCCATGTCAAACCACATTTTGCACACATCTCAATCAAGTTGTTCCCCATATGGTGAGATCAAAATCCCATCCACTTTCAAATCTTATATTCATGAACATACACCTACCTTTTTCAAGTGTTATGAAATCATTAACAAATGCATTTAACAACCCCAAAAATAAATAAGATTGGTACACACCTTCCTATTGCACAACAATTGACAATATAATTACAACATTAGACCACCAACATCATTAAAGATGTACCAACATCAACATAATAATAATAAAAAGAACAATACGACAACGTACAAAGAAAAACATGTGAAAAATAGTAGCACAAAAGCAAAAACATTTAAACAACATAAAACATCAAGTACTAGTTGTATGTTCCAAGGAGATTAATTGTTTCATCACCAACCCCATCCTAGGAACCAACTTAAATGAATAGGTGTACACATGAACTTAGGGTTTTCATATTCAAAGGATGAAAGAGTAGATGAAAATAATCAATGCCACATTCATCAAATTGATTTGAAATTGTTCAATTTGAATTTTCTTGCCCATTTGTTGGATAGAATTTTGCCACATACACTTATGTGATGAAAAATAATATGTCAACCATTAAGTCAAGGTTTTAGGTCATAGAAACAAAAGTGAAATGACAAGGAGTGAAGGTAGCATATTTTGACCAACCATTGTTTTTGGTGCATGACAAATTGATCACATGATGTGTTTAATGGGGATGGATCAAATGGAGCTTGTTGCTTAAGGTTACAAATTTGAAAGGTAAGACATTAGCAACAAATTTAATTTTTATGTCCATAATGTTCAATAAAATTGAAACATATGCAAATCAAATTTTAAAATTCTCTTACATATATTTTAATTTTGATGTTGATGGGTTTTTTGTTATGTGTTACATGCTTGAAGTATTTAGTAAATCAAATCGGCCTTCAAATTTTTGTCAATTAAGTACAAATGCTCCATGTTTTGTAACACAACATTGGTATCAAGTTTTGGTGTGAAGTTCATTACTTAACCTTAGTGTTTTTTAGTGTGTGACTCCCATTCATTGCTTCTAAGGTCAAAAGAAGACCTAGACATTAGATTTCATGCACAACATAGGTGTGTGACTTGTGACCTATTCTTAATTGTATTTTATCAAGAGTATTTGTTTGTTGTTGACTTGTATGGTTGGCAAAAGATTTTAAACTTAGTTATGTGAAGTGGAGTTTAATGGTTTGTTTAGGATGTGGAAAGAATATTCTAGGGGTGTTGCTAGATATTATGGTGGAGATTGATGGGGAATGTGCATTGAAATACATCAAGATGAAGAAGGTTGATATAACACAAGCAATGGCTAATTGTTTTTACAAGTAACATTAATTGTTTTCAGATTTGCTGGTTAAACTTGATTAACCACATTGTCAACATCATGTAAACATGTAAGGTGTTTTAAACTTCAAGTGTAGTGGCATATTCTAGGTCAACAAAGTTTTTCAAGTCATCAATTGATTGATCATTTATGTGCATTATGTGCCACAAGGGTGTAGAAATAAATTATCCAAAGGGAATAATTTGATGATGATCATTATGGTCAAATTGCTAACCACCATGACAACTTTGGCCTAAAGCATATTGGCTGATTTTTTCTTGAATTATAATCAAAATCATGTATAATTAAATTGTAAACAAATAAAATATTACAAATGTGATTGCATTACAATCACAATGTCTCATTTGTTTTACATTGTTGTTCATTATTGATTGAATTAGTCCCCAATCAATATATGAAGGATTAAATATTTTATCCACTAAAGATATTGGGTGCATTCATGGTTGGGGTACCACAACAAGAACCATGACACCCATTTGTCTTGTGTTCTAAATTCTAAAGCAAGGACTTAGCAAAATGAATGTTTTGAGATGTTAAACAATGAAAGGGGGATATGTATGTTTAGGCTTTCAATTAATAAATGTTATAATGAATGATTCAAATCAATTGAACAAATTTTGAGTGTCCTCAAGTCAAGTATAAACAAAAAAGGAATGCAAGACTACAAGGACATTCCAAAATGACATACTTTCATTTGGAGTGCCAAAACCCTATAAAATATTGAATAATGTCCTAGTTGTTGCACCCATGTCTCCTATATTTCTTTCCAAACCTTTGGAATGTAAATTTGTAATTAACAAAATTAATTTGATTGTTTTATTAACACATCCTTTTTATGAAAAATTCCAAGATTTTAGCATCAATTCCACAAAATTTGGTAATTTATCATACTAAAAATTTGTGCCATTGTATAAAACATACTTTATTTTATTTGTGGTTAAAATATGAAGCAATTTGAACAAATATTGTTAGTCCTAAACAATGAATCCTTTTTGATAAAATTGTGCAATGAGACATGGTTCCTATATCTTTTAGGACATTTAAAGACATGTTTTAACCATCCAAATAACAAAAAATCACCACCATTTTAATTAAAAACTATGTGAATACTTAATGAAAAAAAAAAAACCAAATAAATTAATTTGTAAATGTAATGGTCTTTCAAAGTAGTGTCTTGAAAGTGATTTTGAAGTGAGACATTCCCTTTGTGTACCCCAACCATGAATGTACCCTACCCACTAAAGAGATCCACTAATGTCCATTGAAGTCCACATACCATACAAGTGTTCATTAGGTCTTCACTAAAGACATCCACTAAAATTCCATTGAAGTCCACATCCACTACTAGTGTTCATTAGATCGGTGAAAACATGATTGAGTGCACCAAAGTATTGTCCCAAGTGATAGTTTTCCATATGTTTTAACAAAGTACTCCACACTAGGATGATATAAGAAATTAATGGAATTTGAATGATAAAATCACAATCTACATGAAATCAACCTTTTAATTCTAGAAATGTTTTAGATTTGAATATTATCACATTGTACTTTGATTGTACTTTAGCCATAACACCAAATGTCCTAGTAAACAACTTAATGCAACACATGGTGTTAGTACCACAAAATTTTGATTTTTTGAAAAAATGAAAAAATTCCACCATCTAACATGTCCATTTGTATCCAAACACATAAATTTTTGGCTTTTGCAACATCATAGTAATTTGCGATAATTGATTAAAAATAAAAAATATTTAAAATTTTCCATTGAAAAGACTACATAAAAAATCGATATTTTGAATTAAATGTTTGAAGATGAAATGTTCCCACAACTATCCTTGAGGGAAATATGTTGTTGGAAATTTGAAAAATTCAGATCCAAAATTTGAAATGAATATTTTCAATTCAGAATCATAAGGGGCTAAGTTTTCAAAAAAAAAAGTGTCTTGACACTTACACCAAATTAGTTCAAAATTTGACATGTATTAGTTCATGATCTTAAAAAATCAAGTGTAAAAAAAAAGCTTTGAATTCATTAAAATTAGGTGCATAAATACAATGGACAATTTAATAATTTGAAAAACTTCTAAATAAACTTGGTTGAGAGCTACAAATTGAGTACTCATTTAAGTAAATCAATTAAAATTTTATTGGAAATCCATGTTAATATGGTAATAAATAAATTTAAACTGTAGCACATGTTTTTGACATCCTAATCATTCAATTTGAAAACAAAATCACATTGGTACCATCACCTTCTTAAGTTTACAAGTGTGTTTAGAAATTGTACATTCAATCATGCTTACACCCAAATGTTCATTGAAATTCATTAATGAGATTCATTAAAAGTCTATTGAAATCCACATCCATTATAAATCTCCATTGAAATCACTGGAAAAACTCACTAAAAGTTCACATCAACATCCATTAAATTTGTTTAGATCTTCAATAAAATCCACAAGTAGGAAAATAAATACACAAAATTTCAAAAAGTCAAACATTTAAAAAATTATTATTAATAATGTTCATCCTTGAGTGGACACTAGAGGAATTTAATGGACATGAGGTGGTGAATGGTGGAATCCTAGTGGGCACCTTCCTAGGTGTTTTAGTTCACTAGGGATTTCCATTAAAAAGGCCCAAAATCCACTACAATGGAAAACCCCACATTCCCCTTAGAAGTTGGGTGCAATGTATGGCAGTTTGAAAACATGTTTTGTAGTAATGTGGGTGGTGATATTGTGCCTTGAACAAGGACAAGTCCTTAGGAAAGGTTTGTTTGATATCAAGCTTGAACTAGTAATGCAAATAAATGATATTCATAACATTCAAAACCTTTTATCAAGTTTATCAATTAATTAGGTTGTAATTTTAGTCAATTATGTCTTCACACCATGCATTAATTCTATGCAATTTTCATGAGTCACCATGGTGCGAATGCTAGTCAATTTGCAAGTCTTATGGATGTTTTGGGTGTTCACATGTTATGGTAGACCCAAATGTAGTCAAAATTGATGTACAAAAACTACTAAAAATATCACAACTTCAAATTCATTTACTTTGAATTTTTTTTAGAACTACATTTAGTTGATTTAGGTTTTAAATTATTTTTAATATAATATAATTTTCAATATCAAATTGCTACATGTTTGTTTCTTTGAATAAATGTACACCAATCACCTTCTAAAACTTATTTAAAACAACTTCTTTGATAGTAATATTATCATTTTTAGTAATTATAGTAAATTATTTCAATTCGTAGATTAATTAAAACAACACCTAAAACATCTATATCTTTAATGGAAGAACATTTTACAACTTACAAACATCATAATCATCATCATTATTATAACATAATGTACCACGACATGTTTATATCTAACTCAGACCTGAATTTCATGATTATAAGTCAATTGGAAAAAAAAATTGATGAAAGATTATTCTTTGTATATATATACATTAATGTGCAATTTGTTTTTTGACAATTTCCAATTAAAAGAAGTATTTTTTAGTCCTTTTGTTAAATAAGGAATTTTGTGTTAAACAATTACATGTTACAAATTTATTCCAAAGGACTATTGCATCAATTTCACAACATAATGAAAGAAGATGTGAACCACCTTTAATCGCACATCTTGATTATTAAACATTTTCCAATTATGTCCCCAAAATTTCAAATTTTGCTTGTACGAAAAATTGCAAAATTATGATAGTTCTTTAAGTCCATCATACTATGCAAACACCTTTGAACATTTTGTCATTGAAAAAAAACTAGCATTTGGAATTTTGATAGTCAAGTTGTTCCACCAAACAATACATAAAACATTAAAGTTTTGTTCAACAAAGTTTTTGAATTAACTGAGAATGTGTGTTGGTTACATTTTTTTTTCATCACAATACATATTGTGAAATCAACTTGGTATAACTTCACATGGGTCATAAAATCACAAATGGACATCTTTTAGTTTTGAACATACTTTTTCAAACCTTGGAATCATGCTAGGTAACCCAATAATAGTATCCAAGTCACACAAAAGCTTGTAGTTTGTTGCAATAATCTCATTAGCAAAAGCATCATAATAAGCCTTCTAATCCATCTTGATTATAAGAGTCTTGAACTCTTCAAAAGCCACCTTGCTTAGAGAAATCATACTAATCCATTTGCTCCTGATATTCCACAATATTTTGAAATCTTTTGTTTCCATAACCTCAACCAATTTCCATCTTTCAAGGCTTTGCTTGGGGTTGTGACTCAAATATGTGTAGATGCCTTGAACAACAATTTTCACCACAATGTGAAGATAAAATAGGGTGAGGACTACCTAGTTAATCATGTGAATTACATAGTGGATTGGAATGCAAAAAAAATTGTATTTTTTCAATTGGGTGGAAACCCTAATTCTGATGCCTTGAAAGGTGGATGCACCATTTGGACCAAGACATACCACCTTCATAGCCATATCATGGTTTGACAATCCCCCAAATTTGGTAATAAAGTTCTTGATCATAGTGGTAAGGTTGTTTGTAATGGCACCTTTTATCACAATATTCACCAAAATTGAAATCCTCTTGAAATTTTCAACAATATAAACATGCATTAAAATCCAAAATTAGTTATCTATGGTAATAACCTCATCACAACTTACAAAGATGAAGTTAACCTTCTATATAGCCACCTTTGGGGCTACCAAGACCGCATTACTCATGCATTTTATCATGCCTTAATTGTTGTTGTCTGTTTAATGTTTGTTTAATGTGTTCTCCACTTTTAGAAATTAAAACAAATCATGCACACTTTCAAAGTTAATCATGGGTTTATTTAGCATAAGAAGATGGAAGACATGAACAAATTGTTAGTTTTTTTTTTCTTTTCCACCTTACTTTGGTTGACAACCTTAAGTTAAATGTTATCATGGCCAATAATGTAGTAAATATTTTTTAAGTGTAGATGTTAACTATCCTGGTCAACATAGAATTGTCCAACCACCTTGTTAGGTTGAACAACCTTACACATCCTCCTCCCATTATGTTTCCTCAACTCATTCAGCTTTGGGAAAAGTGATTTTTCCTTGTGTTCAATTGGGTGCGAATCTTATAGTGCACCATGAAGGAATTGGCATCCAAAGATTCAATAGGTTCAACCCAAGGGAGTTTTGCAACCCATGAACCTTAGAAAGTCCTATTCAACTCCCATTCATTCTTCAATTTCCTTTTCCTAATCACACCAATAAAACATAAACCTTCATGTCCCATTAGGTCAACAACATATTTGTTGCAATTACTAGGAGACACATAAGTCAAAATTAAAATCATGTGCACCAAAACAAAAATTAAGAACCCTTCCCCCTTTTAGAAATCGACAAGACATGCAAATATGCAAAGGTTTCAAGGCTAGCTAGCCCAAAAGCAATAATAAAAACTTATACTTGAAACCTAAAGGAGTTTAAGGGGCACCATCACGCATTACTATTTGATGATCATGGGTTTCAATAGAAAAAATCATCGAACAAATATTGTAAAGCAAAACTTGAGCTCGAACAACACAATGTGCACAACATGAAGGTTCAAGGGATATTGATGTTTGTCATAAACCCCATATTGATGCACATATGAACCTTAGTGTGAAAAAAAACAAACATAATCATGATGATGAAGTTGCACAAAACAAGACAAAACAAGTAGAAGATGGGAGAAAATTTCTTACAAAATGTGAGCATGTGATTATTTTTTAGTACCAAACGAAGTTCAACTTATACCCATTGCCCAGTCATTTTTCTTTTTAACTCTTCACCATTGTTGGAGACAATAACATAATTTAGAAACTCACTCCCATTTTCCATAACATTAAACACCAATGCAAAATCCTACAATTCAAATAACTACCCACAAATCTCAACATAGATATTAGAGTTTTACTTAAAGTCTTTGGGCCTCCTTTCACCCCCTTATCCCCTCTTTGATTGAGGTTCGCAAAATAAGGAAGTTTTATTCAATTTGGGTATGAAATGCGGAAACTCAGCATTTAATGCACAAGGTTTGAAGTAATTAGAATAGTTGCACATGTAGGAGCAGTGAAAATACATGCAGTAGCAGTGGAGGCGTTCAAGAAAAAGGAAAGAGGAGGTCAAAATAAGATGAAACTCAGTTCACCACACAAAAATGATGCATTTTTGAGTTTCATCCCTTGTTGAAGGTTAATGTACTTTTTTGCAGGTTTTTTTGAATCTCACCCAGTTCTGGACCAAACTCAGGGTTCTGGTGCTATATTTTCTTGATTTTACGAAAAACTTTATTGTCCACGATGGATTAATATGAATTCTTGGAGCATGTTACAAGTTTTGTGACAATTTTCTCATTATTCCTTCAAGAAATCAGCACACCTAAAGTGCAACAACGATCTCATAATTATTCCTCTAAACAACACCAATGATCTGTTCATTACTCTACTCAACAACGCTTTCAAAGCCTAGTGAAAAAGATGGGAGTGTAGGCAGCAACAAGATGATGACAATCTTGCCACCCATTGGCAACCCAAACTTGTAAAATGTAGTATTGTCACAACTTGAAGATCTCCACCATCACACATGGGTGACAACTTATCCTAATCATGAAGACGAAAGGAGGCAATCGAAAAATAAAAGGTAAATGCTTTAGGCAAAATCCTAGATTATTTCATTATTTGGGTTGTTCACCCTAACATAGCTCACACATATGTGAAATTTCATCAAAAATGAAAACATTGGGTGTGATCAAAATCACATCCAATGGCACATCTAAAAGTTCTCTATATAAAAGAATCACTAGTTAAGTGAAAATCTGCGTAGGATGCTCACCACTTTGCCTAGAGAATTTGCCAAATTTAAAATAAATAAATATTAAGAAACAAGAAAAAAAAAGAACATTGGCTCTAGCACGGTAGGCAAAAATGTGAAGGATGCTTGAACTCTTCTACTTTCATATCTTGTTTATTAGTTTAATGCCAAATTTGGCTAAACATGGATGATCACCACTTCACGTTTAAAAAGAAAGAAAGAAAATTGCTCCATTTTTCCCAACCCCTTCCCCCCAAAGTTTTTTACAGAAAGAAAATAAATAAAAAGAAAAGAAAGACAAAGACACTAGTGTCACCATTAGTGGCCCCTGTTTCTATACAAACGCTCGAGGGGCCTTGAGACTAATAAGCCACTAAAGTGGCCACTCACAGGACCACCACAGAAGAGACCCAGGGTTTTTAAAAAAAAATTGTGATGTAGCTGAAGTGGCGATCATCCATAAGATGATTTTAGCCAGATTTGTCTACATACTATATATGAAAGTTGGAAAAAACCAGAATCCTTCTATATTTCTTGGCTACCTACTGGAACTTACCATAAAAATATCTGGCGATTTGGATTTTTTTCTTAGAAATTTGGCGATTTTGGGTCCTTTTTCTCCATGAAAAATCCTTTGTATAGGTCGAAATCATATTTTTGAGGTCGAAATTTGGCGAAATTTCGCCAAAACATAAACACTGGAACTTCGTCTTGAAGGGACACAACCGTCTCGTAGCCGTGGAGAAAGTAGCCGTTGCGTGTGCGGATTGGCAGGAACGTTTTTTCTAGCGTCTTTTGCAGTGCGCTCGAGGTGCGTTTCGTGGGAGAGAGACACACGCACACATAACAAGGCGAGTGATCCAACTCCGAAGAAGAAGAAGAAGAAGAAGAAGAAGAGAAGTTGCGTCTAGTGCGACAAGCAAGAATCGCGCCTTGAAGTTGAGACATCGTCAGCCAAAACAGCAGTCGACGCGCAAAAAACGTCACCAATGCAGGATCTCACGGCCGCCACAAACCCGGTTCGTTAATCGAAGCTTTCTATTGTCCGTTGTCGCTTCTCTTTTCTTTTCTTTTCTTTTCCTTGAGGTTTCGCTCGGCAGGATATTTACTCTCGTGATTATTAGGGAAATGAAAATTTCAAGTGCAGTTTCATCTATGGTAAGTAAGAATTGGCAGAGAACGATAGAAGAGAGAGATGATGTCATGTTTGATTGCAGTCTTGATAAGAATTGGCAGAGGACGATAGAAGAGAAAGACGATGTCATGTTTGATTATAGTATTGATAAGTCCTGTTTTCTATTCATCGAATCTCGTGCCACAATTTCCATTGCCGATCTTCGAATCGTACTGGAGGTCCTAGAAGAGAGACAGGCGAAAGAGAAGAGGCCAAATCGAAGGATTCAAACAGTCGGCTGGGTTCTTGCAGGTCCGATCCCAGAGCTGCAACAAGGCAGTCTGTGGAGGCAGCGCTATTCGGATTCCGATTGCAAAGCGTGATCTTGGATCGGTACGATGCTGTCCACCGGCATCTAGTTTTTTTTTTTCCCCCTTACTTCATCTTGCTTGATGATTTTGTGCATTGGAAAAGCATTGTCATCAGTGAACGGTTTCAGAGCAAAGATGGCAAACATTCACTTCACTAAGGTTGTCGCTAATGCGGCGTTACAACGACTAAGGAGGATTGACCCACTTTCGTTGTCAGAGTACTGATGAGGGGACTTGGTTGTCAGCCTATGCGCGTGCCGTTATATTCAAGTGGAGAACAAGTTTGTTACACCCCAGCGAGTAAAAGAGCGACTCCAAAGTCAAGGCATTGTCTCTTTTCAGCGACGTCACCACAGCATTCAAATTGTAATACACTCCCAGAAACAAATCACCAGCCTGCGACGCTGGAAGTGCAGGCAAGTTACTTGTGCAATATGACACTGTTGGGTATTGATTGCTTGTGCAAGTTCCTCAATCTGTTGATGTCTCTCAGTAAAAGACTCCATGTAACTTCCCCAGAAGCAAGAACATAATATTGGGGTGGAAGGCCACAGGATAACGATGATTAAGAGAAATCAAAAGGCCTCTGTTTCCCTCTCTCAGCTTCTCCTAGTATGTGGTTTCTACCAGAGTGCGATGAAGATTGGAGCTCTCAAAGGGAGTGCAGTGCGCATACCAATCTGTGGCCAAGAGCAGAACATGGTGTGTCCTTGAAATCCCCTTCTTTCAACAGTTGATTTTACCTAGGAACAGTCCCGAAGTCATGTATTGCTCATTGATTTGGGTTGTTGAACTCTCAGGACTTTTATGACAAGGTCATCACTAATGAAACAGCAGTGAGGTCATATGTGCATAGCATACCATTTGAAGCAATCATGTGACATTTGTATCAGATTGTGCTTTGATGGTCCTGATAACCAGTTCATGATGACCCATGTTCAAGTAGTTTTCTTTGAGCAATTACTTGGAGGAAGAGTCATTCTTCAAAGCTCCTCAAACCTCTATTGTGGGGCTGTGTGAATATTACAGGTGAGGCATGTGTCGAATGTGTCAGTCACCTCAAACGCACAGAAAACATTGAAGACTCCAAAATTCTTGCAATTTGGTCCTGAGTGTACACCAAAGCAAGCTATTGTTCCTGTCACAGAACAAGAGACAATTACTCCAAGGGCTCTTTTCTCTGCACCTGCATCTCATCCAACATTGTGTGAGAGTTCTTCAGTGCATGTAGTTTGCAATGATGCACAGCAACCTGCAGTTGATGTGGTTCACCAACATTGCCAAGCTGAATTTCCACCAGAGAGACATTGCAACTCATTGCTCAAATCACCTGCTATTCGTGTACGAATCACACGACCTCAAGACATGGTGAAGCACATGACACACAGCCATCCATCACAGCACATGGTTCACAACAATGGGAGTCAGCTCAGGAGACAAGACAATCCAGTTGTAAGCGCAGAAATGGCTGAGGCTGACAAGTTAGCCTTGTTCTTGAGATCCCCTGCTATCAGAGTCCGGAAGCAAGATCCAAAACAGCAGGTAGAAAAGACACCTGTACATTCATCAAAGTCCTTAAGAGTAAGGTGTAAGGTTGCTCCAGTTAATCTTGTAGAGCAAGCAGGCAAGATGCAGAAATTCAGAAGTAGTACTGTCATGGGATGAATTCTGAAAACCAGTTCAATTCTGTTGAATGTTCTCATGCTTCAAGTAAACATTGGTGATTTTTGATTGGAGCAGAGTACTACATCTGAGCTTGCATGAGTTTTCAAACTTTTGGGTTATGTTTATCAGATTTGCAACTCTTAGTAATTTGCAATATGCAGAGTGGTAATTAGCAACCAATTTCATAAACAAACTCCCATGTTCTTCAAGCACAGGGATCCCACAGATAACAATTCCCACATACTAAGGGTTACTGGGTTCAAACTGCATATAGGGAGCCACCCCAAAAGATGTAATTTTGCATGTAAGCCCATGCTTCGAACTTGCTTTGCTACTCATTCATTTCATGCAAAAACAACAACCAAGCTTTGGAGATGGTTAATTCTCCCCAAGAACTTAACATTCTTGTGAGTTAAATGAAGGTTAACAGAACCTTCAAGTGCAAACCCATCTTCATAGTTGGTGCTTGAATTCAATGCAAAGGATTTTGAATCTAACCTGTTGCATTGAATTCAAGCACCATCTGCTAAGTGACAATGGGCATTCATGGATTTGTTGCAACAGTTTTGATTCCGGTTTGTTTTAGTGAGCATAAATCCTATAGCTTTTTATTGAAAATCTGGACCATGAAGACTAGATGGAAGGATGTAATTGTTGTGAAAAAGTTACACTGAGACAAGTGTGAAGAATTGAAGAAGCTAATTGGCAAATTTGAAGCATATGTGCATTGTGGAGGAACATATGAAGAAACATAAAATGGTAGAAATGTTATAATGTTCTTTCATTCAAGTGATGTTAGGTTAATGCATCTTAAGCTCTTGAAATGTTGCATTGTTGTCTAATTAAGAATGTGCTAGGTGAATCCATCACATAGTTCACTAAACCATATGATTTCTATGGGGTGTAGGTTTTGTTGTAAATCTACAAGGATCTTCTTGGGCTTTGGTAGAATGAAAAGGGTTTTGGGGCTTCAAATAGTTGAAACAAGTCAAGTTCCAAGGCTTCAAGCAGTCAAAACTAGTAATCAAAACTTGTTCAAAAGAGGGAGAAAACGACAAGTTGACTCGTCACACTTGGTATGCAAAGAAAAAGAGGCATGATACATGTGGGCACACAAGGAGATATCATGAATGTGTAAAAGGTCTCAATGAAGGATGACTAATGATGTTTCAAGTGTTGTGGAAAAGATCAACTCCCTAGAATCTCTAGGTTTCGACATTTTGAATTGTTCAATTAAGTGGGAGCACAAAATCAATGTTGAACTAACAAAAAAATTGTCTCCTTCACAATCAACAACTTAAATTTTTTTGGAACAACCATTTGATAGTTAGCCATTGAAAAAATGTTGTCTCATTCATTGGTGAGAGATTCTTTGCCACCATATTTCAATGATCTTCTTAGTATAAAACAGAATCTTGAGGTTGTTCAAAATATTAAACAATGAATGAACACACATTTGGTGGGGCAACAAGAATCCAAGGTTATGATGGCTAAAGACATTGTATGCAGCCTTCCTGTTTCACAAGTTGTGAGCAGTGAAAGAGGAATTGTAAGATTGCTTGTTATTGACAAGTGAAATACGAAGAGGTACCAATCACAAAGTTTTGTTACATAATTCTCATAATGCATTTTGGTTGAATTACAAGCAAATTAAGTAGTCTAGAACAATTTGCCTCCAAGTTTGAAGAAAACAGTGATTGATTGGTGGACTGTGGAATCAACAATGGCATTAATTTGTGAGCGTGTGAATGTGGGTATGAACATGAACATGTGAGCTTTGAAGAATCTTTTGTGAAATATTCCTTGCCACATCATTGGAATATTTTTTGACATGGAAATATATTTTGCTATGTGGTGGCATATGTACATACATTTGTTTATTTGTAATTGAACAACAAATTTCAAACCTTGTGATGGATATTAACAAGTATGTAGGTGTCAATGGATGTTTACTTCCAGTTTAAAATATTTTATGAACTTTAATTTGCATCAAATAATTTTAAGTTAATTATTAAAGGTTGAAAAGCTTGATTTTCAAAAATCAACCATATAAAGGAAAAACACTCTCTTACTTTTTAAATTCATGAACCCAAAAGAATGAACACATCACAAATTTCTTCACATGTAATGCATTCTTCCTGTAGATGCATTACAACAAGTTTGTCATTTTGAAAAATGCTTCAAACTCTAAAAGGGAAAAGACTTTATTCACTTAACATGACTAATTAAGTGTTGGACTTCATTTCAACTCCAACTCAAAGAATGAATGAATCTTCCATCTACCCACAATACATTACATGTTGAAAAATGTAGTAAATGTGTTTACATTGCACCCATTTTCCCCGCTCCCCTAACAAACTTGCCATCATTGTGACAAAATCCAAACAATTGAAGGATGGGTAATCTCCAATTATAACTTGATATGATTTTTTATTTTGACTTGCACTAAAGGGATGCTATAGACAAATCCATAACTTGATGGAAAAACATTTGAAAATTTTAAAATGATTGTATTTTCATACTCCTTGGGGTGCAAGCAAGATAAAGTAAATGGCTCCCTACTCTCCATCAAAAAAATTACAAGTAGCCATTAAAAAGTTTCAATGTATTGAAAGTAGAAAATTTTATTTTGTACAATAATTAACATGATAATAATATTTCATTTAATATTTAAAATGTTGAAAAACCCTATCTTGAAAGTAGAATTAAGTAATTTTTAAAAAAATTCATATACTTGCACAAGATGTCTGATCTTACAAAATAGACTACATGTAAATGAAATATCGATTTAAAAAAAATTCAAGATAGTGGGGGCCCTTAAAAAATACTTATGTATTGTCAAATTATGCATTTTATAATCACAATATATCGAATTTTGAATATGAAGTAGGTTTGAACACCATATTGATTGAATCAATTTCAAACATATTTTCAATCTACTTTTATGATACCAAAGTTTAGATTTTGTATCCTTCCCATAAACTAAATGCAATGACCTAGTTTTTCATAACTTCATTTCAAGATACTTTGAATTTACTTTTTTATGTTCATATCAAAAATTGTTTCATTTTAAAAATGGATTTAGGGCGGATTACTTTTTTTGTCTACTTTAGCTTGTCAACACCCCTTGGAGAGCTTGAATACAACAGGGCATCAAATAGCTTTGCCGTTTCAAGTTTTGGGCCAAACATATGGATCTAAATGTTTATGCATAGGGATCTAATTGCTAAATAGATTTTGAAGAAGACATTTTACAACCTCAGAAAAAACAAAACCAACTTCTTTTTTGCTATTATTTCATCATGTGTGAGATTGGTTCTTTCCTTGACATGCCTGACTATAGGCACAAGGGGCCTATTCACCACATATTTTTTTTCATAACCTCCCACATAGTAATTCAAATCCTCATGACAAATTTAGATTTGGTGTGACTTTCAAAAACCACCTCTAAAGTTATTTTACCAACCATCATAACATGGAACAAGAACACTAGTAATTTTCAAAGATATGACTTTCAACTTACATTCATGGTTGATGTCCTTTTGTAAAGCATTGCATTAAGAGTTGGATCTAGGGGGACAACATTCAATAAGCCACACACCATGTCCACAAGTATTTTGATAGACTTTGCCACCATTGTGGGTGACGACTATAATCACACAATGGGCTCTAATAATGGGCATAGGACCACCACCAAGTATTCTAGTGGTGATGCCAATGGAAGTTGTGTCCATTCAAGGACAAAAGAAGTTAACATGGTCATGTTTGTGTGAATCCCCCTTTGACCTAGGGGGGAGATTTGTGCCTTGTTTGCAAGATTTAAAAAACTTTTCACCTTCCATGTGTGACATCCTTGATGCACAAAAACAACCTAGTGCATATTTTGCAACAATTGCAATTGATAACAAGAGGTTTCTAGATTCACTAACTTTACACAAGCAAAGACCATTCCTATTTGAACCTTTTCCCAATGGACCACCTTTCAAATATGCATGGTATAGTGTACTCTACTTAAAAGTTCGCACATAATCATCAAAAGTTGCAGTGTAAAGGCATGTGCCTCTTTTTTTTAATTGTTAGAACCAAATGGTATGGACCATCTTAAGAAATTATACATGTTGTCATGTTAACAACCTCTTCCATTGTGAACTTCTACAAACAAATAAAATCAACAATGTCAGCATGACATGACCAAAGAGATGACAAAAACAAACAAAACAAAATTAAAATGAAAGGAAATGGATAATTACATGTAACATGAATCCTCCCCATTTTCTAACATGGAAATGCCAAAACCCCAACCAATTATTTATTTCAAGGTTCACATTTTCAATTTTCAATGGCAGCCCCCGAATAATACCACCAACATCAAATTGCATCATAACGTACATGAGCCTCTTCTAGAGAAGTGGAATTTTTATACTTGTGACAAAGCACCTTATGTTGCTCCTAGAACTATGGTGCAATCAACTACTTGGCGTGTTAATCAAAGGATAGAATCCAATCCATAACAAGTAAATATGTTCTTTCCCAACCATACATATGGTGGGATTGCTTAACCCATAAATAATTTTGATAACATTCCAATTCACATGTGCACCATTTGCCATGAACCCCTTGAAGTTGGTGTTGGAGAGGTCATGCTTTAGCATCAATGTGTTCATATTTCTCCATGAGACACATTGAACTTCTATGGATTTTGAGTGTATGTTGCAAAGAAAAATGGTTAAGATTTTACAATACATAGGGTCGTAAATGTGACATGCTATACATAATGCTCCATCTCTCTATCTGCTTGAAATGATCAAGCATAATCCAAGCATTTTCCAAATCACCACCAAGTTGCATTCGCTTGACCAAATCAACACCATTGGGAACACCATCAATAGACATCTTAAAGAAGAACACCTTTTGATTTGAAAGTTGTCTTAGAAAACAATTATCTTGAATGTAGTTGTAACGACTCTTAGACTTGAACAAAAGAATTTTGTCAATATATCCTCTATTGGTAGAATGGCGCTTGAACAACACAACAAGATTACAAATGTTGGGAAAACACAAGGGCATGAAATCGTCCATCACCTTGTTCAAGTGTTCCCCTTTCAAAAGCTTGATAGGGTCGTCACCATCCTCATTGAATAGGTGTTGGGACAAGAAAGACTTACTCATAAAAAAACCAGTTGTGGAATTCTTTACACTAGGTGTGCAACAAACCTCATTTTCAACCAATGTTTTGATCTCTTCTAGTGACTCCTTACAAGTTGAGCATGCCTTTTGAGATGAATCAATACCCTTGTAAAGGCGATAATTTTATGGAGGATGTAATATGTTATGCATTTGCATGTGTCAATTTTAAAAAGCACACTTGCACAAAATTTACAAAAAAATGTGCATGTAGGAAGACCAAGGATGAAATGACCTATGACAAGAACTTGTGTGGAATCACCTACCCATGTGACTTTATTCTAAACACCAATGCCTACAAACTTAGCACAAGAGTCATTTGACATTGGAGATGATTCAAACATTTGCTACTATGAAAATCGTAATTGAAGTTGTTTTTTTATGTTTGTTATCTTGACCTAACACCAAGCATGGTCATCATGCTTCTGATCCATGCCCTACATTTGTCCGAAATGTCCTATTGGCTATCATAGTGGTGGGAGTTCATAGAAAATCTCGCCATTGAATCTACTTAGAAGAGAAAGGACCATTTGAATGATGATTGTGTGATAATTCAAAGCTTTCAACTTGTTTCAAGCATTCAGGGTGAAAGGCATTGCCTTCAAGCAATTGACAACAATGGACAAACTAGAAGTATTGGAAATAGTGGAATCATTGACAAGGATCAAAACAAAAGAAATAGGTGGCAAAGTAGGGGCATGGAGATAGATAAGTTTCAAGGAGGTAAATTGATGAATGTAAAAGTTAATAAAGGGATGTCATTTGCATCTTATCTAGGTTCTTTATTAAGAAGGAGAAGGAGGACGCTCTTGTTTGTGACTTAACATCTTCTTCTCATTAAAAGAGTACATCGCACAAATTGATGAATTCGTCGAAGTGAATAAAGGGATGTCATTTGCATCTTATTTGGATTCTTTCTTAACAAGGAGAAGGAGGAGGGTCTTGTTTGTGACATAACACCCTATCCTCATTAGAAGAGTCTCACAAATTGATGAACGTCAAAGTCAATAAAGGGATGTTTGCATTTTATCATGGTTCTTTCTTGACAAGGAAGAGGCTTTTATTTGTGACATATGTTGTAATTCTTGGAGTGACGATGGTGTCTTATGAGTTTTTGAAAAGTTGGTCCCTAGTCATCCTATATTTATTTGTAATGACTAACCAATAAAATTTGGGACTTCCAAACATAGAAAATTGAGAAATCCCATTTGTGATTTTATTATTACCATAACATGTGGCATCCATGTAGACATGAATGAAATGTCGAAGAAAACCAAACATTGCACACAAACATTTTTTAATCACCTAAATAGATCTAAACTCATCGCACAAAATAATTAGATTTAACTAAATTCTTTTACATGAAAACCAACCATTGAATGCAACTAGAATCAATGGAACAAAAGGAACAAAAATAGTTATTTGAAACTTATGTATGGAAACACTTGGGTATTATTGAAGCCTAAAGGAAAAAACAGATCGTAGAACTTTTCGTACTCCAACTGAAAAAAGTAATGAATGTTTTGAAGTTTATACATGTCAAAAAGGTACCAATCAACAAAGGAAACATGACAAGAGGGGACAATGAAAGAAGGAAGGTTAATTCCAGATGTCAAATCCAACTGCATACAAATATGTTGAAATAGAAGTAATAATATGGATGATTACAGAATGGAATGTTGGTAATAGGAATGAATATTCCTAGTAATGTACAAACATGAATTGTGAACCACATGGATATGACTAATGGTGATTATATAACATTTATCTCACATGGAGGGAGGATTGACTACATGGGGAAGGATGCTAGTGGATTATGCAATTAGTCACTTTTAAAAGAATGTGCAATAGGGTTTAGTACCCATAAATAGGTGTTAGGAGATAATTGAAAATTTGGAAAAGGCACAAAAGGATTCAATGTTATTGATTACATTAATCAACTTATATGACCCTATTATTAATTTTAATAATAATAGGACATTGGATGCCAACGCTTGGGGAAATCAAGTTCCCATTTTCAAGGTCTTATTTAAACAAAACGCCAAGCTCTTGTTTCATATGAACCTTCACATGTTGAGTGACACCAACGTTCTGTATACCAGAGGCCAAACTAACATCACCACTTGTGTTGTGACTCATAGACAAACCATGAATTTGTTTCCACTTTGCTATCTCTTCCCTTTTCAACTTCTCTATTGTAGTAAAAGTTGTTGCTTTTGCACAGTTTACATTTATACCTTTCTCTTGAACAATGTAGCCTTTGACAAACCAAAGATAAAACTCATTGTTGGTAATGCCATAGCATTGTGAATATAAACAAAGTAATTTCAACCTGGTGTTGGGATCAAGATTGAGATTTATGGTTCTAAGGACTTGTGACTCTCCAAATACCTCTACGATGTCCTCATCAGTCACATGGACATTGGTGATCTGAGTTTTGGGGTTAAAACCCTTGTTTTTCACTTTTTAACAAATGCAAAAAAACTCATATATTTGGAGTATGTAATCTACTTTCTCCCAAGTTTGGACTTCTCCCAATATCTTTAAGTTGCATGGCATTTTGTTGGACTCTAGAACAATCAATCACCATGTTGCTGAAATGAATATGGCTTTCTAAACCTAAAGCAAGAGGGTCATGTCTAAATAGAATTGACAAGAACACATGAAAATACCTACCCATCTTTTCAAAGAAGTTGATAATTTTAAAGGGAAGAAGGTTTAGGCATTAGATAAAACTCATAACAAAAACACAAGTTCAATTTAAAATACAGAAACTCAATTGTGCGTCTCACCTTGTGCACCCCGTCATGGAAGAAAACAACCCTAGATTGACCCATATATGCACAATTGACCCTTCACACACAAAAACCCTGCAACTCGTGACTAATTTTGAATTTTATGGGTTAAAATTAGGTTCTTTGACCTAGCTACTAACATGCCAACAAGTGGCTCTTGTCATAGGAAATTATCCTTCCTAAGGATAGTGTGAAGGACAAGGTGATTTGCTTTGATGGCTCTTATTAGGCAGTTTGCACCTTGTGTGAAAAGGTTTCTTGATGATCTTTCCTCCCTTCAATTTATGTTAACCTTTGAATTCTTTTTGTTTGAATTAATTTGGTTATGGGTTCTTGATGTATGCAATTGTTTAGGTTCCATTAAGGCCTAAAAGAGCGAGAAAAAATCCCAAATTCTCCCCAAATTCATGGCAAATTATGCAAGATTGGAATCTTTTGAAATAATAAATCATTTAACTCCATATTTATAGGTTTATGTTCATGCTCTTGATCCAATTAAATCCTTTCCAATTTGATTTTAGTTCAATTCTTTATTTGAAAATGAATTTTATTTTTTTTCTCCCTTTGAAGTGGTGAATTCCATTCGACATGGGCCAAATTGATTTCTTTAAGCTTTGAGCCAATTCAACCACGGGTTCTTGATTTATGCAATTGTTGTTGTGTTAATTGTATTCCATGGGGGGCCAAATGATTGAGAAAGAAGCCCCACCTTTCATGATACCCATAATTTATTCTAAATGACTAGAATTTATTGAAATAATAAATTAAATAAATCATATTGCTAGGTCAATGTTCAAGCTTTTAATCCAATTAAGTCTTCCCCAATTTTGTTTGAGTTAGATTCCATATGCGAAATTTTTTTTGATGATCTCCTCCCCTCAATTGGTGTTGACCATTAAACAAATCAAACATTGATTTCTTTAAGGTTTAAACTAGCTCAGCCATGTGTTCATGATGGATGCAATGACATGTGTGTTAGTAATATTCCATTGGGGGGGGGGGCAAATGGGTGAAAAGGAATTCCAAGTCTTCCCAATACTCATGAAAGATTTTGAAGCTCATTCAAATGTTTTGAATTAAAAAATTATTTAAGTTCATGTTGTTAGGTCTATGTTCAAGTCCTTTATCTAATTAAATCCTCTCTAATTTGGTTTAAATTAGATTCCATATGTGAAAATATTTTTTGATGATCTCTCCTCCACTTAATCAATGCCTACCATTGGACATGTGGCAAAATACTCTCCTTAAGCTTTTATTCAATTTAGCCATGGGTTCTGATTTTATGCAATTGTTGTTGTGTTAATAGTCTTCCATGGGGGGCCCAATATTTTCCACCCAATACTCATGGCAAATTATGCAAGATTAGAATCTCTTGAAATGTTAATCCATATTGGTAGCTTTATGTTCCAATCCTTGATCATATTAAATCCTCTCCAATTCGTAGATTGTGATACCACCATTAGATTAGTGTCACATAAGTTTCCTTTGAGAAACATTCCCATTACATTTGAATCTTTTATAAGTGCATGATAATGTTTTTTTCACTGTCACTTGATTATGTAATTTCAAAATTTGAGTTTTAGGGTTTATTAAAAGTCAAAATTTAACCAAGAGGTCTTTTCATTTTGTCTCCTTAATTTAATATCTTATTTGCACCTCATTTCTTTGTTCATAGATTTATTTTTCTTTCATTTATGCAAGGTATGGCTTCTTGTGATGTCAAGATTAAGGACATTCATAAGCAAAACAAATTCAACACAGATGAGGCATTGGAGAAATTCAAGATTCATTTAAAGCAAAAATTATCCAAGGTGAATATTTTGTTGTGTCAAATGATTTTGATGCCAATTGTTCGGCCAACTCTTAAAATTGATGTGTTGAAGATGGAACAAGCATTCCAAATGGGCTACATGGAGGGTGAGAAGGCCTTTTTCATCTTGCATACAAATTGGCAAGGTCAAAAGGAATCCATGTTGAACTTTGAAGGCTCATGTCATCCATTCTGGATGAAGAAAAATGCCAAGTTTGGAAAGTTTTTTTAGTGGACCCAAACTTCTACAAATTTTTTGGCAACATGTTCTATGTTGGGATGGCAACCATAGGCTTCAAGCTTGGTTGCCTTACATTGACAAGGTTCATCTTAATTAGGAGGATTGACACATTTGTGTGAACAATTTTGTTTTTGACATGAGTAGTGAGCTTGTTGAGCTCTTCATAGCAATGTTTGAGGTGAACAAGTAAACATTTTTTTCAAAACCTAATCTCATCATGTCCACTAAGTAGATTTGTTGATTCACACATTTGTTATTTCAACAATGCAAGATAATGGAGTTGGATCACATTAAGCCATCTTTAGTGCATGAGTTCTTCAAGATCCAAAGGATTGAAATGATTTCGTTTTAACAATTCAAGGATGTGACACTTGATGAATAGTACAAAAGATGTAAGACTAAAACTAGGAAGATGTGGTATAACCTCACCTAGGAAATGTTTTTTGATTATATGTACAAGGTGAAATTCTGATTTTGTAAAATTCTCTCGTTAAAGTTTTAGAGAATATATGGACTTGTGATGAACTAACATTTGATATTAATCTCTCTTACAATGTGTAGCATGAGCTTGCAATGCCACTAGACACTCCCCACCAAATGTACTTTGTTGATGTCCTTGATCCCAATCAATGAGACTTAGATCAACTTAAGTCCTTGAGCACCAAGGTTATGGAGGTTATTTGTAAGGAACACATGATTGCATTCCACAAATGCTTGCCTATGTGTGATCCTACATTGGGCACCGAATTTTTACACCAAATCCAATTGCACTATGATATGAATCTAAAACTAGAAATGTTCACTAAAAAACGCAAATGTTGATTTTAGCTTTTATCAACAATGACCAACAAATGCACTAGTTGCAACAATGGAATTAATTTACAGTCCTTTGCTAAGCCCAAAAGTTTCCTAGTCAAGGATTCTCGGATGCCACTTTTGATTAATGGCTTCACAAGGCCACTTTTTGGCACCAGGTTTCTAGATCTCAAATCCTTATTCAATTTTTTTAATTTTTTTATTTCAAAGCACCTTGTTCCAACATTTTCTTGCTTATAACATTTCACTTTTGTAATTGGAGCATTAGACCATGAAGTTTTTTTATTCCACCATGCAAGACCTCCATGTAAACGTTTGTACTTTCAATGAATACATGTACAAAATTGGAAGCTTTAGGTTTGGCAGACTACTTGCTACAAGGAATTCAAGGTTAAAACAAGGATTCTTTGAAGGAAAGTGTGTGAACATCAAAATGGGGACAAGGAAGCTATGAAACAAATCTTTTACAAGCAAGGTTCATATTTCTATTGACTTCATTATCCTTCAATGTTTCAACCATTTCAATCCACTTTCATTCTTTTATTGATCCTCACAAGTATTTCATCCATGTACTACTCTTGGAGAAGGCCATTATAGAAATTCCATAGCTTTTCAAGATTTGGTGTGATCCAAAGTTCGAGAACATTATGTATAATAAGGACCTCTTAAGAGATTGGTTGTTTGCACACCTCAAGACATGTGGATGGTATGTGGATTGCCCACTTGACTCCACTTTTACCTCTAAAAGGTACTATTAGAGAAAAGTTTGACTATGATTTCATAGAGAAGTCTGCCTTTTCTAAGGTGAAGCATGAAAGCATGGTAAAGTATGCCAAAAAAATGTCCACCATGTACTTATATTCACTTAACGGCATAAACTTGAAAAAAATTATTCAAAACTTATTTTCATTATGAAACAATAGTGCACTCCATTGAGTTTATAGTTAGCTACACATAAAGTTTGAAGAATTTGTGTTAAAAAAAAGATGAAAAACATGTTCTAAATTGGCTAGATTTTTAAATTTCAAAAATAATTTTATATAAAAAATTTAGTAGATTATGGCTATAAAAAAAAAAAAAAAAAAAACACATTAAGACATATTAGTGCTTCATCCATTTGAAAGTATAAAAAATTCAATTATAATTGTACTTTCATCATATTTTCATATACTTGTTGAAAAGTGAAACACATACTTTTTTGTACTTGTATTTCTAAAAATGTATTGAAATGTGTATTAAAACATACAACTTTTAATATTATTCAATGAAGTCAAAAAACTCCTTTTCATTGATCATTAAAATAAAAAATATTCATGAGTTCAATATATTAAGGCTTATGTATGGATATTTTCTAGAAAAAAATCAAGTATCCTTTATTCTAGCATATTTTATCATGGTTTTGCTTTGAATAAGAAGGTAGATACCAAAAAGAAGAGGAAGCAAAAGGACAATGCTTGAACCAACACACCTAGGGGTTCAACTTAGCCATCTACAATGGAAGAGCCTACCATTGTAGTTGAAGTTGAGCCACCTCCATTCAAATGGAAGGAAGTATTTTCACTTCTTCCCCCTCAACCACAAGAGGAATCACCATATGCTCTTAAAAAAATCAAAATTTTCTGGTCTAATCCCATTGCTTGTTCTTGCAAGCAAAAACAATCTAGTGATATTGGTGTGGATTTGAAGCCTCATGTTCATCATGTGCATCCTCATCGGAGCCCCATCATTTTTTCCATCCAAACCACACCCAAATCAGTGAAAAAGGTTTTCAACATGTCTTGGCTTTCTTTTGTGGAATCAAAGGTGGCCACAAAAGCTTAGCCTCCAAGTTTTGAAAAGATCATCCAATTTTGGGAAAAAATGATTATATATCGACCTTCACTATCTTCGTCATGAAAGATACGATCATTTTAAATTTCATGACCTCAACCAAGTCATTTTCGCAAGGATCTCCGAAGCATAAACATGTCTTGTAATTGGGGAGGTCCCTTGCAAGTTGTTAGTTCTTCATGTGTTAGATCCTAGTTCCATCATCCCCCCATGGAACACCAAAGTTCACAACTATGTCATGTTCATTTTCGGTTTGTAAACAAATATTTGGCAAGCACAAGTAATGTTTTTTTATTTCATGATGACAACCATCAGGGGTTGAGGGACATCACCTTACTTCAACAACTATGATTATAAGATTCACTCCAAGTGGGCTATTGTCAACTCTTTACATTGCACCAACCCTGAATTCTTATCAAGAAAGGTTCTATTCTATCCCAAATCAAGTTTGTCTTCTAAAATATTCTTCTAGATTTTTTCCTTGAAATGTCCAATTGTGTCAATCTATTAACATAGATCCTCTCTTTTTTTCTAATCTTTGTTGAATTTGGCTACTTTGCTTGTTCAAGAGCTGATGGATTTTTTTTTCAGAGAGTTTTGTGCATAACAATTTTCATGGCCCAAGTGTCCAAGAGGATGAAATTTTTACTACTAGACAACCCTTGAATCTCTATAAAAATCCATGATTGTGGCACCCTTCAGAACTGGGCACAAGATCCATGTATCCACGTTCCAGCTCTTCATTCAGGTTTTGTCATCCTCATGGAGCTTGGTCATGGGCATAAATGCTTCCCTAGGTGCATTTGTATGCCAATCACTCATTCAAATTCCATTTCCCAAATCCCTCACAATATTCTCATTGCATCTACATTTCTTATGAACAACTATTCGATAACATGTGAGTTCCTTGGAAGACATGTTCTACTCATTGAACTAGACCATGACATCTTTCTTGAGATCCTACAACCCTTCTTCAAGATTGTCAAAATGGACGTGAAATGCCCAATTTGCATTCATCATCATTTTAGTGTCCATCTAAACACGTCAATTTCATCCATCAAAATGGATATCGACCATTTGTTTAAATGATTGAAAACTTTTGGTTAGATTGGTTAAAGTGATTGGAAGTTTTCAGTCACTAAATTGGGCAATTGAAAATTTTCAATTGTCACACAAATGTTTTTTGGGTGTTGCTTAAAAAAATCCAATCATCCGATTAACAATGGCTCAATCTCCACCATTGATGTAGCAACTAAGAAAATTTTGATCACTACCCAAAAAATTTGGTTGTTGCCTAAAATACATGGCAATGCCTTAAAATTTCGATTGTTGCCTGAAATTTCTGGGCAATGCCCAAAAACTTCAATTGCTACTTGGGCAATGCTGAAAATTTTTTGTTACAAAACTAAACATCCGAAAAATTTCAGTTGCCAAATTGTGTGATCAAAGAATTTCAATAACCAAATTGGGCAACCAAAACTTTAACGACTGAATTTTTGGGGCTTTATTAAAAAAAGTTCAATTGTCCAATGGACAATGGTTCAATCTCCACCATTGATTTAATGACTGAAGTTTTTTAGTTGTTGCCCAAAAGCATTTCAGTGATTGCCTGAACAGATTGGTGTGTCCTAGTAGCATGGTCCTTGCCTATTGTATGTATGTCCTAGGGTTGGACCCTAAGACATGCATTCATGTCAATCTGCTCATTTTATATTTGGTAGCTTCACTTGGTCTTTCGCACATCTACTGGCTTATTTGGATTTTTCTATGAGTGTTATACCCACCAGTGTGACTTGGCTTAATTTCTACCCACTTTCTAAAACTTCATGCAGGCTGGATTGGGGTACAAATAAAATGAAATATGAAGACACTTACAGTTATGAAAATAGCTGTGCAAGTAATACAGAACTTTGAGTTCTTAAAACTCTTATCAAATCAACAACAAATAAAACCCTACTTACTGACAATTCTCAAAAAGTGCTCCATCATAAACACCATTTGCAAAATCTCAAAATACACTTTACATCATCAGGATACCTGCTTGCTCATCAGTTTCTTGAACATTTTGCTTTGTGGCAGATATGAAGGTCCAAGGCTGTTATCCATTTAGGTTTTTTGTGTGGATATCCAATTGTCATATTTAAGACAAACGACATGAGTGAATGCAGAATTGTGAGCTCTTTTGATTTTTTAAGTTTTTAATGTTTTTCAGGGTTGTTTTTTTTTCAAATTCCTCAAGTAGGTCCACGAGTGAGGATCCCCGGCATTAATTAGCCTTAAATGGTGACTGTCCTAGGTGGGCGGTAGCATTTCTACAAAAGTGCTATTAGATGTGATGAACAAAGAAGTGCCTAGGTCTAGGTCTGGCTAATTCAATTGTTTTTATTTCGAAAATTCCCTTAAAAATCACTTTTTTCATTCTTCTTTCATTTGCTGAAAAACAATTCACCCAGTTGAAAGATTTATATATATCTCACTTTATACTGTCCACTTTGTCATGTTTAAGGGTGGGTTTGCAGGAACAATTAACACTGTATGTTGAATATGGTAAACGTTGACTGAGGCCCAAAATGAGGGGTGCAGGTGGAAATGGTCTAAAAGCACACTACTGGGCAGTCATTTACAAATTACGAGAGGGGAGGAGGCAACAACAGGAGCAACAAGACTATCTAATTCCTTGCTAGTTGGAGGTAGCAAAAAATGTCTGTGACCTCTGGGAAAAGTTTACATTGTGACCTTACTGCAAGCCTGCAAGTTCGCTTCTTGTGGTTACTCGATCATGTGAAGGTTTTCAGTGAGTCTGAGCATGGAAGATGAATCAAAATGATGCTGCATCTTCTTCTTCTTCTTCTTCTTCATCATCATCATTCACAAGAGCTCCTATTTGCACTTTTGGGATAGCCCAGCCCAGCAAGCAATTAATGAGAAAGACCTTATTCTTTGCACTTTCTTTCTGATCTGACTGACACCCCCAAACTCATGATAGGTTAGTTTTACTAGGGGAGGTGGCAAAGCCTGCAACCCGGGGCGGTGAGTCCCCATGTGCGTACAATCATGTCTGTTGATGGTTCACAGTTTGACTGGGGTTGGAGGCGTCATGGGCAGGTAGTTGGACCTGGAGGTGCAACCGGTGAGAGGAAGGGACACGAAAGAGAAAGAAAGGTATGAGCGTAAATGAGGTCCACACTCACCAGTGTAACATGAGGGATGGATGGTGAGTGGTCAGGAAACAGTTCTCTTCCCCTAGCTAACCATTGTTAGCTCTGTTAGCTTGTTCAACTACCTCCTCCAAGTTGTTAGTAGGTTGGTAGTAAAGACAGCCCTTACCTATGTGTAGACTGTAAACCATCTACTTACCTATCAGTCACCTATTTTCTTACCTATCTATTTCTATATAGGACTTACTTCTTACACAATGGGTTACAAAGGTGAAGTAGATGTTAACTTAGTTGTGGTTCATCCACAACTGAATCACAATGGGCATCCAGTGGATGGTGTGTTGGTGGGTGGGCTGTTGTCACCTAGCACCCACTTACACACCACCCCATTTTCCCGTTTTGAGGCCATCTAGTTTTACAACCCCTGGCACACATTTAGAACCCTCAGCTATGGGGAGTTTAGCTGGGGAGCAAGAAACCAATGAAAAAAAGTGTTCAGTCCACACACCATCCATTCATCCATCCATCCATGGTGGTGTGTTCATGGGTGCTGGTTCACTCTGGCAGGAAGGTAAGTAAGTAGCAGATTCTGCTATGCCTGTCTTGGACACGCCTGGTATCTTCTCAACCTCCTTCACTCTACACCACAATGTTACTTACACATGTTATTAAACAAATTGAAAAGTGTGTCTGGGTCCCAAGCCCCAAGGGTCCTTCCTTCTTTTCTGGGCCCTACTCTCTCTCACAACAACCCCGCCTCTAAGTTAGTCCTCCTCGGCTGCTACAGCGGCCGCACTGACCAACTGTCCTGGTACGCCAACCCACCAAGACTCCTCCCCCTGCTCCTCTGCAAAACTGACAGTCTGCATTACTGAATGAACGAACCTATCAGACAGAGAGACGAGTGTTGGGACGGTACCTTACTCTATAGGAAGACGAGGCTTCGATTTAAGCATGGCAAAAAAGGGCCCCCTGGCCCAACGCCGTTCCTTCAGGTGTGGTAAGTGGACCCTCAGATGGTAGGACCGGTTAGTGGCTCCTAGGGGCCGGTAAGTGGGCCCTTGTTCGAGTACCCCTCTTACAGCTTTCAGGCCCCTAACACCATCATTTATACACAATGATAGATAGCACTTGCAAAAACCACCCTGCAGCAGTCAAGGCCAAGCACTACATCATAAAGCAAGTGAGAAATCAATGTTCTTCTTTTTTGGGCAAATTTTTGGTCACTTGGTGATTTTTATTTTTATTTTCCAAAACTGTGGAGAATGAGTGTTATTGTGGGCTTTCGGATCACCAAATTTTTGAGAAGATTAAGCTGCCATATTTTACATCGGTTTCAATAGGTAGCCAACAATATAAAAGTGTGCTTAATTGCTTTACTTTCATATTTTTGTTTATAGCCAAATTTGGCTGAATCGTTGTATGTATGATTTGTCACTAGGGCTACATCACAAAATTTAAAAAAATATTGGCACTGAGATTATAGAATTCCATTGTCATTCAAAGAAGGTATGGACATTCCAACATGCACAGTGCAAAGGGAAAATTGAGTTTGGGCTTAAAGGTCTTATTTCACTTCCACAAAATACATTGTAAACATGCATTGGATGTCCGTTATAAATCCATTATCTTCACAAAGTACAGATAAATCTTTAGAACCACTATTATCCATTATTGTTTATTTTCTTATAATAGCCAAAGTTTGAACTTAAAATATTAAACAAGTCAAGGTGTAATCAGTAGCACATGCTTGACGGGCAAATTGTGTGCATAATCTACCAATGTTCCAATTGGAACATATGTTTGAACACAATGTTTACCCATGAATTTCGAATTTACACTATGCCAATGGTTTTTATGATTGCATAAATGACCACATACATAGTTGTTTATGCCATATATAGTCACATGCTACATAGTCAAACCAAACATGTTGTATAATAGTTATAACACTCAATATAATAGTTATAATTAACATAACTATCCACACTTAGCCTAATAGGCAATATAGGCTAGAAATTTAACCTAGGTTATATTTCATTGATAAATCATTTTATGACGGGATTTAAGTTGTCAAAATACAATTGAAATGTAGATCTATTGTAATTGAAAATCTTAATGGTTGAAATGGTGACCAAAATCTAGTCAACATTTTTCAATGGTCAAGAATTTTTTAATTTTTATTTATTTAATTTTTATTTAATTTTTCTTTTAGGACCAAATTTTGGTCATTATATTACAACTAAGGTGTGGACTAGTTGTGATCAAAATACTTGGCAGTTGAAATGGTGACCAAATTTGGTCAACATTTTCTTAAAATTTTATTTATTTATTTATTTCTTAGGTTTAGATTTTGGTCATCATATTACAATTGAAATGTGGACTAGTTGCAATCAAAAATTTCAACAATTGAATTGATGATCAAAATCTAGTCAACATTTTTCAATTGTTAAGATTTTTTTTCAATATTTTTTGGCTTTCAAGACAAGATTTAGGTTGCCATACTATGTCTAGGGCGTGAACCGATTACAATTGAGAATATTAGTAATTGAAATGGTGATAAAAATTTGGTTGACATATTTTGAAGATTAAGATTTCTTTCAATTTTTAAAATTTATTTTGACATTTTTCGATGGTCAAGATTGTTTTCAATTGTTTTTGTTCTCAAAATTGAATTTAGGTCATTGGATTGTGACTGGGGTGTGGACTATTTGTGATTGAGAATCTTGGCCACTGAAATGGTGACTGAAATCAAGTCAACATTTTTTCACAATCAAGATTTCTTTTAGATTTCTTTTTTTTGCTCTTGGGACTAGATTCAAGTTGCTAGACTTCAATTGGGGTGTGGACTGGTTATGACAAAAAAATCTTTGCCATTGAAATAATGACTGAAATCTAATTACCATTTTTCAATGGTTAAGGATTTTTTTATAATAATTTTTACTTCTTGGGATTGGATTTAGGTTGTTGGATTTAATGGTTTGAATTTATTTTTTTGCAATCATAATTGTCGGTTGCCATTGGGGTAAATTTTATACCCCTACATGAAAAAATATTATTTTGACCTAGGTTGATTTTAAACTAACATGATGTTGGGCTACATGGGTGTCATAACTGACTTGATGTGATGTGACGTGATAAATGTGACACTAATAACCCTGCCAATTGCAAGTTGAACCAATTGTCATTACGATATGTTCCAAACTGGAATTATTCTTGCACGGTATCCCAATATCCCTTTGCCACTTTGGAAAAATAATCTTGATGTCCATCATTTGGGTTTGGGTAAAAAACATGGCAAGTTGTAGTGACCATGGTGGTGTCTTTTTCAAAATTGCAAAGGTTGCCACAAAATCTAGTGCATGCACAACATGTCACCATTTCCATACAAGGTCAATGCCCCACTTCCTTTTGTAACCGATCACATATTGTTCATCTTAGTTTTGTCTAGTTTTTAGTAGTGTTTGTTGGAGCTATTCCATCTTCCTTGAATGGGTCCTTGGATGGCAATGCCTCATGTTGACCTACAAGTTGTTTTCCACACTACAAGATTTGAATTCTCACATTCAATTGTTTTTAGAATTCAAGAATTCCACATTCAGCCTTCTTAGTTTGTGATTCCATATTTTACAAATGTCCCCATAATTTCACAACTTGTTCTTTCACGAATTTTTTCTTAGCCCCTAATTTTGCAACCTATGCATATGTTTGATGTTCTACCTTTAGTTGAAACCCCCACCTATTAATGACATTTGTAAGGGCATGATTGAAGCTATCTAGGTCCACAACTTGGTTTGTTTGCGCATTTTCAAACATGCTAGGAAAATCATGTTCAATATCTACATCATCATGGGCATTTGCATCAAAAGATACGATAAGATATACAATAAGGGGATTGGGCACCACTAGGGAACATTCGGATTTAGAGGCTTCAGATGGATGAAGCATGTTAGTTCTACTACATACTATCCACAAGGAAATGGACAAGAAGAATCTACTAACAAAGTGATTGGTAGATTATTGACTAAGTTGATTGATGGGAAAAGAATAGATTGGGATGAACATTTGTCTACAATTTTGTTTTCATATAGGATTGTTTACAAGGTGGCAATAGGTTATACACCTTGTCGATTAGTCTACAATTTGCATCCTTTAATGCCAATAGAATATGTTATGTTGGCTATTAGTGGGGAGCAAAGAGATGCAAAACCCACTAAAGTGCTAACAACCATAATTACAACATTGGAAAAGTTACAAGATAATAGATTGGAAGTTTAGAACAATGTGGGAGCCAACTAGTGGTATACATTTATGTGGAATCAATAGAAAAATACTAAAAAGTTCCAAGTTGGAAATTATGTTTTATGGTTTCCCAAAGGAGAAAAAACATGTCTGAGAAAATACAAAAAAAGATGGTTCGCTCCATTTAGGGTACAATATTGCTTACCTAATAATATTGTTCGTCTTGTTTATGTTAACAATTTTGAACCAAACCTAGTATTGGTCAATGTTAATAAGTTGAAACCATATACATATGTGGATCAAACAATGAAGGGGATTCAGAATTTAGAGAATTAGAAGTCTTTACCATCCATAAATGATGACTACATGCAAGAAACATCTAATGAAGTTTCAAAAGATTAAATAAAAACATATACTATTGGGACTAATTAGTCAATAGTTTCATAATAAGCCTTAGTAAATATGATTAACCAACAGGTTATGAACAAATACCCAAACCATGATTATGCAGATTTATAGTTATTGGATTATGGGGTAGATAAGTCAATGGTGTCAGAGCAAAATTTTGTTGATTTGATGATTCAGCATGGGTCAGAGGGAATCTATAGTGCAAATAATACTAGGCCATCAAATTCAAGAGTGTCATCAAAGTTACCCAATGCCATGTCCAAAGAATTCTTTGGTTAGTAGGTATTTACTTTAAGCCATGTTGATGTCAATGTGAATTTAAGAAGGAGATGACAAGTGTTAAACAATTTGAAAAAAATAAAAATCATTAAAATGCTAGCCTTAAAAAGAAAAGTGAAACACCACTTCATGAAACAAGGTGATAACGCTTCAAAAGGTGGCAAACACTACAACAACTCTTTGCTTTCATTTTCTACAAGCAGGTTTCAATCGTTTTTTGTTTCTAGAATGAATGCTAAAAAAAGTTTTATGGAAAACTTACAAAGATAGTATAAAAAGAAGTTGCAGAACTTGAAAGAGGTGTAAGAAAGATTAAAAGAAGAACAAAAAATTATAAACATTTTGCTTCTATAATCTAGGTTTCCAAAAAGAGGTTTGTCTTTTTCTTCTCTAGTTTATTCTTCTTTTTCTTTTCAGAAATCTTCTCCAATATCCAAATTTGAGAGAGCTTTTGAAGCAATTAGAAAAAATGAGAAAAATTGTAAGGAAACATTGAGAAAATATAGTTTTAGAGAGCCTAAAAGACAAGCAGGTCCTAATGAGCAAGTCAGTCCCATTTTTGTTTTAGATTCAGAAGAAGACCACCAGAAGGACGATTTGCAACAATAACAATAATTGCCATTACATCAAGAGGAGCATACTCAATAGCACATTCTAGAAAGAATTCATATTATTAACAATAAGCGCACAACAAAAACAAGTCGGCAAGTAATGGCTGCAAATCTACATGGGAAGAAAGTGTGTATTTGTCAAGATGATGAGATTAGGTATGTCTTTACTCCAACAGAATAGACTTACAATGGCAATCTGAAAAACATTTTGCTTTGGATTAGCTTTAGAGAGGAAGAAAGAGCTTGGGCAAACAAAGTTCAATTAGTAGGCCTGCTTGAGATTGAATGGAAAACATTTCACCATAACATTTTGGTTGAATTTCTAAACAATTAGAAGTTGGATCCTGAACATAATCGAATCTAGGCTATGTTGGGGGAGGAGTAGTGACGCACTCCCAACTCCTCAAAGGGCTCAAATGTGAACCCAAGTAAAAAGCAGCGGAAAAGGAGGAGTCGAAACACGCTCCTTAGCTCACAACCCTTTGAGGGGTAGAGGGGCGAGTTGGAGCTCCGGGATGGGACTAGGAAGAGTTGACAAGCTTTAGTCACTCACACGGGCCTGCACACAACCCACACAAAGTGGTTAGTGCA
>Ga0116227_10001606_pt1 | contig 50792 bp, 31 predicted proteins | sample S1TSphgellanicum_FD_89693 | JGI IMG/M metagenome (GOLD analysis project Ga0116227, IMG submission 89693) | Host-associated microbial communities from peat moss isolated from Minnesota, USA - S1T2_Fb - Sphagnum magellanicum MG | ecosystem: Host-associated > Plants > Peat moss > Unclassified...
AATTATATTTTGAAGTTTGATATAGTAATACAAAAAAAAAAAAAAATATAAATTTTTTAATGATATTTTATATATATATATATATATATATATATATATATATATATATTTGAAACCTTCATAGAAATTAAAATATTAAAAAATATGAAAAATGTTGTTTTGTGTTTTTGAACAAAGGAACCCCAAGTGTTACTTTTTTGAAAATTTTCCCTCAACCATTCATTTTGCACATTGAAATTTTATTTTTTATAAATTCAATTAAAATTTCAAATTTTACATTTACTTTAATAATCTTTTAAGTTTTCCTTAAGTTAGTCCCATGTTATTTTGAAGTTGGGTGGGTCTCAAAAATTTGGGTGTGACAATCCTAGTGGTATCACCCAAAAATGGGTTTGTCCATCTAATTTCATTTTTGTCGATGCACACAACTAAATTCATTTTAACAAGTGATACTAATATTTGGCTTAAGGTTAATATTTTTTTATGTTCATTAAACCATTATTGAGCTCTTTAAATGCCCTTTAATGCAATGCAAATGAATCATTCATTTAATCCGATACTTTCCACCCAAATGATATAGTCTACTCCATCATTATATTGTTTCCACACAACTTCACATTCTCCAAGAATCATAAGCTACTAGACACCCAAAACAATTTTTTTTATCAATGTCATTTTTTTAGCAAATTTAAATTGTACTTGCCTTTCATGGAACTTTACAATGTGAATTCAAAAACTACTTGTTTTAATGATACCTAGAAAATAGTTTTTTGCTTCATCTCACCAATTCTCACACCACCTGAAATTTCAACTTTGTTATATTCCTAACACAATGTTAGATTCCCCCACAACCTTACATGCACAAAATTCTAAAACTTAAGCTCTCACATTATTTCACATTTCAACATTGACCTTTATTGTTAAGGGCCTGAAAACTATAGAAATGAATGATGATAAAATAGACCTAAGTTTAAATCCAAGCATATAACATAAAATCAAACCATAAAAAGATAAAAACAAGAACATGAAATATGCAAATGAAAGTGTAAATAAATATTTATTGTGATAAAATATGAAAATGTAAACACAAAAGGAACAAAACAAGACTATATAACAAGATTGTATTTCATATTAATGTTGAACAAATTGAAGGTAATGAGAGGTTTTACTTTTATTTATACCCCTTTGAGGACCTAATTCAAAAAAACTTCCATGAAAGTTTTTATGTGCCCATTGACCAAGGAAGTTTTTCAATTTTTTTCAAATTACAAATGAATGACAAGTTAACTAAAACTTAACTAAAAATTAATTGAAAATGAATTAATAATTCATTAATAATTAATTATAAGTTATTGATGAACATCCGTATGAATGAACTCCATTCATCATGTGAAACTAATGTCCTTAACACTTAATATCCTTGATGATTGATACATTTCAATTTTGAACCTAACTATTGTTAATGAACAATGAACATACAATCCAATAGTATCACTATAGTTGAAAACTAATCCTAAATCAAAAAAACTAACTCCTACGATTAAACACACACCAGTGCAAATTTTTGTATGTATTTAATTTCTAGTTTGAAGATGCCTTCTTTCACTTGCATGTCTTTAACCAATTCTTTGCACCTCCACTTAGTTCCTCCATCACACATTTTCATCCATACATTGTTCCATCAATTTTCCATAACAACCTCCTCATCTTTCAAACACCCCCAAGTTTCCAAGAATAGCAAAAATTTGCAACACACAAAAAACCAAACAACACACGTAACATGCATGGTTGAAAACACTCCCCACCAATAATTGTTTCCATACAAACAATTGAAAACCCAAAGCCCAAATGTGTTCACATTTTTTGACTCCAATCCATGTCATATGAAGCCTTGCTTTCACACCTCCAACATTTTGTTTGCCATGTCGCTTTTGATCACACACCAACTTCTTGGGTTGGAAACAATACTTAACACATTTTATGCAATCTAGATAAAAAAATACTTTCAAACTTTATTTTGGTTTTACCTTGGTAATTGCATTTGGTTTGTAGTAAAAGAAACCTTTGGTTAATGTTACATGGGACTTTTGCAATAGGAATGCTAATTGATGTCAATGTTATTCTATGCAACATTAAGTTAATAGGGTTGGCCATCCATGGTCATCTTATAAGTGTATACGGGTATGTCTAGGGTCTTAGGCAAATACCCACTCAAATAACAGCCCTTTCCAGGTATTTGAAATAAAAAAAGCTGCCTCGATTTGGGTTTTTGAAAACCAGTTTTGGGTGGGTATGAGGCAAGGGTGGGCCTTTGAAAATTTTGACCTCCAACCAATTGAGTACTCAACAAGAGTTGGTGCAAAATCTAATACCCGGCCCACAATGGTTTAAGGGAACCCAAGTGCCAATGGGGAAAACTTGGACTCCATCCTTTGAAGAGGAGTTTTGTGCATCAATTTGTGGCACCATTCTTATATTGGGAAGTCATATAGTGTGGGATAGTTGTTAAATAACTTAAGAACAATAATGAGGGCTATTGATAAACATCATTAAAAACAACTATTGAAAGAAAGAGAGAGAGAAAACAACATGGGGAATTCGGAAACATATTCAAAACTTGAATGGAAATAACATAAAGATCTCGATCTCAAAATGGGTTTATTGGGAACATTGGATAGAATGAAAATATGTGGGGATAACAACCAACCAAGGGAATTTCAGCTGGGGATAACCAATTTACATAATCCAAAAAAAAAAGGGGAAATCATGAGTACCCAAATTTTTGATACCACAAAATTGAAATAAATAAATAAAAAAAATTTCACTATTTCAAATATAACTTGTGATATGAGTTGTTGTTGTTCCATGTTTTTTTTTTTGAGTACTTTAATAATTCCAAATAGAGAAACAATGTGAGGATTTAGACATAAGGCACAATTGGCAAAATCCTTATAAATAACATCTAATGTACATCTAGGAAAACTACTCAAAACTTTTTAGTTCACAACTAGATGTCATATACATAGTGACAAAAAAAAAGGGGGAATAAGGGGAGACACTTAGTTTGACATCTAAGGATGACTAACTAAGTGGCTCTCTATAACCCTATAAAGCTTCAATAATAAGTTACATAAGAAGTATTCTACATGTTTATGATATGATATTGGTAGTTGTAAAGTATTGCTACTCCTTAAAACACAATCAATGAATTTTCCAAATTTTATATTCCATGTCAATCAACCTCACTAGCTAGGACGCCAAGTCGATTTCCCAAAAACACACACACACACATGCACACATGCACAAATATATGTCTTTTATGGGAACCAAAGTTTACAACTCTCTAAGTAGCAAAGCTAGTCCATGCACCCATTACTTGCATTTTGCATTATTAACAATCAACATAACAACAACAACAATAATAGAAATGAATAAATAACATAAATAAATTAAAAAAAATTGTCTCCCAATGATTTGAAGCTTACAATGTGAACAATGAGTGTGGTGGCAATGGGCTTTCCAAAGCTTGAAATATAACTTAAAATACCTTGGGTCCTTTCCTAATGAAAGAGATTCTATTTCTTGGGCCTCTAGGCTCAAAGTCATACTTATCAACATGTTCAAAGTTACATCTATATACCATGTTCTTTTCTTTTTTGTTCCAATGCCCATTTTTGTTGGCATCTAGTAATCCTTTATGTTGTGATCCAAAAAAAATTAATAATAATATATATATATATAATGGCTCATTGCAATAGTTGCTTTTGGGGAAAGCACCATGATGGAGTTAGTGATTTCATTTTGTCCATCTAATAATGGTTGACAACAAAAAGAAAAAAAGAAAAAAAAGGCAAACCAATAATAAAAAGTTGCTTGTGAATCATATTACATGCAAAGTAAATATGCAACATTATGGGGTTGCAATATTGTGGGTCATGTAAAAGGAGCTTTAGTTGAGGGAATGGGTTGGTCATGCCTAATGAATTAAGCCTGGTTTAGTCTTTATATGTACCATGATTAAGGATTGGTTTTTGTTGAGACTTGAGAAGGTGGTCAAAATTAATTTATTATATTGTGATTTGCAGAAATTTCAAGTATACTAATTACATTAAATTTTTATTTTAAAAAAATCCCACAATGAAATTAATTCATTTCTGAAGTTATATTATTAAAATTCACATGTCTTCAGTTTTGTAAAGTAAGTTAATTTTTGATCCCTTTTAATTTCAAATTTTTAAAAAATAAATTCAATTTTCACATTTAAAGTAAATTATGTGTTATGTTTATGATAAATTGAAATTAAAAAAAACTAGTTTGCTCTTCCCTTTTTTCACATCTCATTTTGTTATATTTCAAATGTTGTATTTTCTTTTTATGTGAATATTCTTTTTTAAAAAATGAAAACATGAAAATTTGAATTCATTATTATTTTGATAATTCATTTAAAAAAGATTAAGTAATTTTAAATATTATTATTATAAAAAAATCATTAGAATCATAATCAATGATATTTAGTTGATTAATTTTAATCAAATCAAGCAATTTCATGCGTGTGTCATATATATATATATATATATGTGTGTGGTCTCATTCATGTTGTGTTTTGATTTTTAGTGATGATATTCAGATGCTTGAAAAGTTTGAAAAAACACACACACTCCCCCAATGAAATAATAATAATAATTTTTTGAATACAAAATAAAGTAGACTCCAAAAGTAGGATGCTTCAAATGTTTCCATAAGAGATGGAAATGATTGTGTTTTGTCCTCTAAACTTGTATACCTAGTTTGGCAAGCTTTCCAATCTTTCTTGTTCGTCTTTCACAATCTTTCCTTTATGTAATAGAGTACCAAAAAATAAAACCCTAGACATGAAACAATTAAACCCTAGACACGTGAAAAGTCGAGACTCAAGATCCAACTTAAGTATAGTATAGGGTACTAACTACTACCATTATTATCACAAGTTTTGGCTACCATACTAGAACCCAAATAGAGAAATCTTGCAATTTCAAAAAACAAAACAATTAAACCTTTTGTTTTTTTTTTGTTTTTTTTTTAAATTCAAATTTTGGTGGCTAGAAAACAAACAAAAACACACATTTCTAGCCAAATTTGTAAATATTTTTAGCCAAAAAATTCAGTTATGTTGTTTGGTTATAGTAACTAAATGAATGAGTTCAATTAAGGCTTTATCATATAATTGGGCTATATATATCTATATATACATATATGTATATGAAACTTATGTCATTTGTTTTTTCCCTTTTAGTTGTAGTGGTTTATTGCAACAAAATTTTGGCAAGTTTATGTCATTGGTTGCATAGTTTATAGTTCGTGAAACATGAATGGAAATTTGAGGAGTCTTTCATCAACCAAGGGCAAGCCTTATTTGGTATAAGTGTAAACTACTCTAGAAGTTTAGGGTTCCACAAAGTTTGTGTGACCCCCCCCAAAAAGGCTTTTGATACGGGTCACACCAACCAACAACAAGGCATTATTTTACACCGTTTTTGTATTTTGCTTGTTCTATTGCACAAAAGCTTATAAAATGTTCAATGAGGCATTGCAATTGCCACATGAATGATCCATTTTGGCATTCTTGGTGTACATATATGGATGGCATATGCCTAATCTTTCATAATCTTTTCATATACACATTTCTATCTTTTCAATCGAATAAACGAGATACTCACCCTCTTTACTAAAAGGTAACAAATTATGTTTTAAAAACTTTCACTAGTAGTCGAGATACTCATGATCATCGATGGTCAAAAAAGGTTTTTGGCTACGTGTTGTGGACGTTTATTGAGAAGTAGTAGTAGGGTGGGGGGGAGTGTGGAGAGAAACCTTCACAAAAATCTTGTAGGTGCATTTTGGATACTCTTCTAAGATTGGGTGGGGTCTTGGGTGGGTCATTGCAACAAAAGTGAGGTGAGGTGAGGTGAGGTGATAGAGTGTTGAAAATGAAAGTGAGCTCATAGTAGGAGGATGAGCAAAAAATGCTGGTTCTAGTGTTGAAACTTGAAACTACCTAGACTTTCAACTATGGACTTTCTCGCACTTGAAAGTCTTCCACTAAAGACAAGTGCGAGGGCATGTGATTTGGGGGCCCCATTTTGAGTTTTGAAAAAGTCATCTTTCACATTACATTGAAGACAAAAGGAAACAAAGAAACTCATGCACACCAACTAGAATGGGCCAATTCTCACATATATATTTATATTTATATTTATTTGAGTTGGTGTGATTCCTCTAAAATGGTGATGAAAAGGCCTTTGTGATTTTAATTGCAAAATTTCAAAAAAAAAGAAAATATATGATAGACTAAAGGAGAGAAATAAAACAGACCCCAATCATACATTTATTCACTTCTTTGAAAAAAAAAAAAAAATTATTTATTTTATTTTATTTTATTTTATTTATTATCATTTAGCATTTTGGGTGAACGAAAGGTGTATCATTTTTTATTGAAATTTTTTATAAAAAAACATAAGAGATGGAAGAAAAAGGTGTCACCCCATGATTCATTTTCCACTGGCCTAACTGGATTTGATCCGGACTGTTTTCAGGCTGTGATTCATAGACTTTTCTGTGCAGGTGCATTGACATTGGCAAGGGTTGACGGATGTATATTGTTGTGGTTTCCATATTTGAATTTGTTGTGAAGATTTGTCAAAGACTTACAAAAAGAGAGAGAGAGAGAGAAAAAATATAGGCTACACCCAAGACCTTTGCTTGCAGAACTGCAAACTTGAAAGGGCTCAGAGCATCCCCAGCAGTGCTCAGTATATGACCGTGCAAATTAAAATTGGATGACGAAAAGTCAAAACATGGCCGTTTTGGCTCTGCGAAAAAAGTTTTGGCCCAGAATCTTTGCACAGTTCGCTGAGGCTGGTGAAACGCACAGCAAAGCCTAACAAAATTCTAGAGAAGAGTGTAATGAATATGATCTGATTGGTCTTCCCTGTTTTTTGATTGGTCAAACATAATGATTGGTCTTGGTGGTTTGCTATTGGTAGTCTCCACCCTATTTGCAGTCTCAATTTTAGTTTTATGGGTTGGAAAATAGTAAATAACTAAACTTGGATGTGAGAAATATTTTTGCAGGGTCATGGGGATGTTATGATATAGTGGGAACTTTGGATAACTCTATTCCAAAGCACTTCCTTCCATCCATCAATCTTTTGTTCGGCCCCACCTACCTGCCAAACCGCCAGTGCAACATCCACGCAAGGTCTGTTATGATTGGTGTTGGGCAGGTACCAAGTTGGATCCCTCTTATTTTAGACTAGTACTGTCCCTGGTATCAAAGAACAGACTAGACAGGTATGACGTGAGACAATACCCAGCCTCATTCATACCAATACCTGCTTGCAAGGTAGTTGAGGAAACACCAGTTTAATATCAAGGTTAGAGCAGATCCACCGGTGCTCAGTATGTGACTCCAGACAGTCAAATTTATTGTGAAAAAGTCAAAATGTGCCGGTTTAGCTGAGGAAATTGGTTTTTCTACACCAAATTCGTGCACCTTGACTGTTTAGCTCAGGAAATTGGTTTCTCTGCACCAAATTCGTGCACCTTGACTGTTTAGCTCAGGAAATTGGTTTCTCTGCACCAAATTCGTGCACCTTGACGTGGCTAGTAAAAGTCGCAACACAGGTGTGCACCTCAAAAAAAGAGTGTACTAAATTGGACCAGACTTGCAGCTCAATATTTCTGATTAGTCGATCATAATGGTTGGTCCAGGTGGTTTGCTATTAGTAGTTCCCACGTATATGCAGTTCCAGTTACAGTTTTATTGGTGGGGTTGCCCAAAAAAAAAAGCCTATACGTAGACATTTGATTTTATTATCCAGAGTGACATACTGAGCACCACCGGTGGAGATGCTCTTACAGAACTCTCAATATCAAAGTACATCTTTGTCACATACCCACCAAAAATCAGCCTTGGACCCTAATACCAAGACCAGGGTGAGTATAAAAGTTGTTAAAAAATTCCAATACTAGTACCATGCTGGTATGTTCAAATATTGATACCCACCTTGATGTCAGGTTTCACCTTGGTAACCTATCATTTATTTATCGGATATGTGAGACTAAGTAGGTAGTTATGTAAGATAACGGGTGACTACTAGGTAAGTATATGCATGTAGATGGTTAGAACATAAAGTGAAGACTAATGGGTTGTTAATAGGTAGGTAGTAAAATATAAACCGAGTTAAGTATCCTTGTCTTGGAAAGGAGGAGGTAGAATGTTTAAGTGTGTAGGATAATGGGTGGCTATGAGATTAAAATAAGTGCATGTAGATGGTTAATACATAAGCAAGGGCTAGTGAGTTGTTAGTAGGTAAAGATACACGAAAATCTTAAAACCGAGCTAACCCTAAACCTAAAAGGATCTTGTAAAAGATAGGTCTTTGTAGGTACATTTAGTTAGATAGTTGGAGTGTGGGTTAGCTACCAGATAAGTAAGTGCATGTAGATGGTTAAGGGGCAAGTGAGTTGTTAGTAGGTAAGGTGGTAAAACAAAAAGACTAAACCCAACTACCATGGTTAAGGCTAGGGAACTAGAACCCAATGAATGGATTGAAAGCATTTTCTGTTCATCCACCATCCATCCCTCTCTAGCTTGTTGGTTCATTCAGTCTGGGTTTTTGTCTTTCAGCACCTGCTTCCATCTTTCCCAAAATGACAGACAATTCAAGTATATTTTGTTGATCAGCTGGAAAATCTTTAAGTACTCAGAGGCCTTCTTTCAACATGGGTTTGTGGGTTTTCTTGGAGAGAGAGAGAGAGAGAGAGATGGGTGTTGAAAATTCTCTGGTTTAGGGTTTAGGGTTTAGGGTACAAAGGCTTTTGTTAGGTGAGCTAGAATGAGAAAGGATTCTGGCTATATCTTCTGACTCTTTTTTTTTCTTTTAAAATTTTTTTAATTTTTTTTGGAAGTAAAATATTTTTCAATTAATTTTCTTATTTTTCATTCTTAAAAAAAAACCTTTGAAAAAATCCTTTGATAACTAGGAGAAAGATGGGGTTTTTTTTTAATTTATTATTACACACAGATATTTGGGTAGTTCTTTGCAGCCAAAGTAAAAAATGCTAATGTCCATGTAACTTAGCATTAGCAGAACAGAGTTTGGTACCAGGGATGGATGGTGGATGAACAGGAAATGCTTTCAATAGAGTTGTAAAAAATGAAATAATAATAATAATAATATTATTATTATTATTATTATTAATTATTATTAATTATTAGTATACAACAATAAGATGATTATTATTATTGTTGTTGTTGTTTGTTGTTTTTGTTGCAAGAGAATATTCAATAATAATGCAAATGAATATTTTATGAGAAATTTTCTTGTCAATTTGAGAAATACTACTTACAATTTAAGAAATTCACATAATTTTGTGATATCCAGAATTTGCCAAAATCTTTCCCAAAAAAATTAGAAAATTTGGTCAAATTTATAACTATAAAATCACATTGTTTCCAAAACTGCTGGCAGATTTTCGCCATTTTTTCCTAAATTTTTTTTTAAAAAAAATCTAGAAAAGAATATTGTAACACAAATTCCTCATTTTTTGCAAAAAGAAAAAAATCGCCAAAAAAGTATTTAAAATTCTAAAAAATTGCCAACAATCATCACACAACTGTCTACAACTCATGACAAAATCCCCTTCCTAACAAAAATTACTAAATAATTTTTAATTTAAAAAAAAGGTAAAAATGAAAAATTGACCCAAAAACCACGAAAATATTGTTTTATATCAATAAATAAATAAAACTTTAAAATTGAAACAAAATTCACATAATTGCAGCATTTGCAGTAAAAGCCCCTTCCTGTTAGGGTTTAGGTTTAGGGTATGCATTTTAGGGTTTGGTGTTTAGGGTTTTGTGAGCGTTGTAATTTCACAGGAAGAGAAGGAAGAGGGAGAGGGAGAGAGAGAGAGCTCGGGATCTTGGTAGCTGCAGTAGCAGCGATGGCGAGGAGCTGCTGCTGTAGCCATACGCAATTCTCTGTCTCTTCCTCTCGCTTGTTCCTCCTCTCCTTTACTGCTTCTGCTGTTTTTTCTCCTGCCCATGCTCACCTCCGATACCGAAAGTCACAACTTGTTTGTTCTTCTTCTGCTATTGCTTCAGCAGCAGCAGCAGCAGCAGCAAAGTCGCGGGTGGTAGTAGCTCCTCCTCCGGAAGATTATGACTTTCGGGCCGAGACGCGCCTTCAGACTGTGGAAACAGTGCGGACCCACTTCCCGCAGCTCATGGATCTGGTGGAAGATGGTACGCTAGTGGTCGTGAAAAGAGCTGTGGATTATGTGGAGCGCCGTAGCGATGGGTACGTGGAGCCTGAGGTTGTATTCGTGGTTGGAACTGCTCACATGTCCAGGGTTTCGGCCTTGCAGGTAAGCAGTAGTTGGTGCAAAATTTTCCAGAGCTTTGTGCTAAGTTTTTGTAGCAAGCAAAGCATCTCGTACCCTATCATAGCAATTCCTGGCTGCTGAGAATCACACTGCCGTAAGAAATTACAGACACACTCTGCAGCAGCGACACAAAGAAAAACCCTTGAGAAAACAAAACCTTGAAGAAGGCGCATCAGAAGCTAAAGCCTAAGAGAGAGCCATCAATCTCTCTACACCCTAAACCCTGAACATTGTAGTAAAGCCACCAAAGAAGTCTGAAGACCAGTTCCTAGCAGCTGCTAATCCTAAACCCTAATCCCATGGAGAGAGAGCCATCAATCTCTCTAAACCCTGAACACTGTAGTAAAACCACCAAATAAGTCTGAAAACCAGTTCTCAGCAGCTGTTAATCTAAACCCTAATCTCAATGATAGAGAGCCATCAATCTCTCTAAATTCTAAACCCTGAACATTGGAGTAAAACCACCAAAGAAGTCTGAAAACCAGTTCTCAGCAGCTGTTAATCCTAAACCCTAATCCCACTGATGCAGCTAATCCAGAGAGCCTTAAGCACTGAATCCTGAATTTTGTATATACTTGTCTGTAAGTATTTTGTGAATTGTATGTATGCTTGGTCTCCTTGAAGTTGCTGCTGCTGCTGCATGCTGGCACTGTGGTAGTTCATGTATAAAAGGAGGGAAAACTGTGTCTGCAGGTCACAAGAGTAGTGAATGCAGTGCAACCTGAAAATGTGGTTGTAGAGCTCTGCAGAAGCAGGCAAGGGGAGTTTCTTTGTTTTTGTTCTTTTGATGGGAGATGTCAGGAGATAAAATCTAATGATCTAAAAATGGGGTTTAGGATTTAGGATTTAGTGATTTGTCAGATTGCCACTCTTAAGTATGATTTTATTCTTAAACATAAATTGGATATTGAAGGTGGAAGTGAAGGATTTAGTGATTTCAATTTACTTGAAGGAAGTGAATTCCAAGTAGCAATTGCAAATTATCAATGAGAGGAGATGAGATGATAAGAGATGCTCAAAGATGGGAGTGATGAATTTTGATGATGGGGGGGAGGCAGGGCAGGCATCATGTATGATGTGGTGGTGCCAGCAGCAGCACCAATTACAGAATCCAATGTGGCAAATCTTATGCAAGGCCAACAACAACAACAACAACAACAACAACAACAGAATCCTAATCTGATGTCAATGAGTGGTGACAACTTTGGGTCTGCTGTCAGTCGCAGTCTTGAGCTCGGTATGCACTTTTCCACACTTCTTCTATGTGTTCTGGTTCAAATTCTCTATATCTAATTTCTGGTCCTGTGTTGAGGTTGGTGTTCCAGTGGTGACTAGTATTCCAATATTGTATGATAAGAATTGAGGAACATGGGACAGGTGGCAGATCAGCACTGGTGTTACGGTTGTTGTTAGGAGCAATGTCAAAACGCATTTCCAGCTCTGCAGGAGTTGCTACAGGAGAAGAGGTTAGATTTCTGTAGTACCTACTGCAAGTTCACATTTCATGATAGAGAGTTAACCCCTTGTAGAAGAATTGCAGGGTAGGGAGGCCATATAAATGAAGGATGAACTTTGAGTCTGTGATTTGACTTTTGGTTTTCAGTTCCGAGCAGCTTGCAAAGCAGCTGAGGAAATTGGAGCCCAAATTGTACTTGGAGACCGCCCAATTGAAATCACTGTGAGTTCTCAAACCTGGAATTTGGAAACCCTTTGATTTGTTACTTCCATGGTTCCTAATTTTCAGAGAAACTGAAACTCCTCAAATTCTATGGGAGGTCCTACTGTTGGAAGCGGTCAAGTCATGAGATTTTTTTTTGTTTTGTCAATCAGATCCCCAACAATTTGCATAAAAGGAGAAGTGTTTGAAACTTTATTACACATGTTCAGCTTAGAGCTAAATATTTGTTTGCTTATTATCACGATACTGTAGTTGCAAAGAGCATGGGATGCTCTAAGGTGGGACGAGAGTTTACGCCTGGCCATGACTTTCATTCAAGCCCTGACAGCCTCAAATCTTGATGCCTCAGAAGAGACTCTTGAGGTTTGTCCTACACCCTTCGCCTGCAGAAGTCTGTTCCTTGATTTGAATATTGCTAAGATTACCCTGCAATTTTGAGTCCAACACATCTGTATATTTAGAAGAAGAGTACAAACTTATTGTAGTCCAAGGGGCTTTTTTTAACGATGTATATGCTAGTCTCTTCCATGAAGGTTTCTGTGGTATTTGGATGTAGGGGTTGTTGACAGATTAGCACCAAGTTAAAATTCTGTTGTACAATTTATATTTCCCCCTTTTGTCACTATTTTGCAACTTTGAAACTACCATCTGCACAATTATAGCAACACAAGTTGAAACACACTAAATCCTTGTTATGATCTGGCTCATTGCCCCTGTCAGTTTGTGTATGTTTTGTTTTGGTGACATGTAGGTATCATGTGTTCTTCTTCTTTTGAAATTCTGTATGTTGATGGGTTTAAGTAGATTTTATTCTGGAGCAGGCTTTGAGGACAGATGATGCACTCTCTGCAATGTTTAAGGAAATGGGTCATCGTTTTCCATCCCTGTTGCAGCCGCTCATCCATGAACGTGATATGGTATGACATGCATATGTAATTTAAGCTTTTGTGTGTGAAATTGCAAAATGCATTGTTGATACTATGTTGTGCTTTTCTCATTCAGGATTTTTTTGAGAAGCATCCATTGGACTCAATGAAGTGTGACATAGATTTATTAACATGAATGTACACACTGGGAATGTTTTTTCTTTTCTTTGTCAGTATCTTGCATGGTCACTGAAGCGAAGCAAGGCTGTCAGTGGGTCTCGGAGTGTAGTTGGGGTTGTTGGAAAGGGTCATTTACGAGGAATAGTGCATGCACTTATGCACAACCAAGAACAATTACGTTTCAAAGATCTCGTTGGAGCTCGGGGGTCACGGAATGGTGGTGCCCCAAGAAGAGGGCAACAGATCAATCAATTTCTCCAAAACCTTGCCATTGAAACCACCATTGGAGGGCTGATATGGTGGGCATGGGATAGCTTACGTCACTGAGTAGACCAGCCACAAAACTAACTGCTCAGATTATGCAAATTATATGTTTTCATAGATAATTCCTTGGTACACTTGTTGATATAGGAATTCCATTAATTAAATTAGATATTAGGTAATCAAAATTGTGTTGATTAATATGGGGTGTATTTTTATGACTAGATGTGCTACTAGATACTGAGTAGAAGAATTATATTTACCCATTAGAATACAGTTTGTTGTCACCACCAACAATTCATGAACAAAAACCATCATCCGTGTATGGAATTGATTGGCATCCTTGAATATGTCTACTGTCTCCATATATATTTGTAAATGTACTTTGATGGAATGTGTGAGTTGTGTTGTGGATGCATTGATTCAAGTGGTGATTTGGGGGCAGAGCAACAGGATTGTGATAATCATTGGCCGACATGCAACGTTTTTGTTTTCTCCCTCTGCATCATGCAGGTATTTCATATCTAGCTTCTATGTGGCATGACAGACATGCACTACAAGATTCTCTTCAATTTGGCATGTATTTCAAGAATTTGAAGATGGTTATCTATTCATCATCTGTAATACACATTGCATAATTCTGGCGACCAACTCTTCGATGTTGAAACGAGTGCATTTGTTTGAAGGTTTAAACTATCATTCCACAACTTTCAAGAATTGATTCTCGGACATATGATACCAAATCTGGCAACTAGTGGTAATGATGCAGTGTTTAAAGTGGAGGATTGAAGTTTAAACTAGTGTTGGTCGATTATCTAGAAAACACCCAATGATCACTAAACCTATTAATCACCTACCTAGCAGTTATTGATTTTTTTTAAAATGGGTAAAGAAAATACCATAATTCTTTTTGTTGAGACAACGTGATAATTCACCAGGAAAAAAATATTGAATTTGGGTTGAGGGAATTTGAATTACAAACATAAAAAGGGCTTTGACAATTAAACCCTACTTTTAATACACACTTTTTACAGAAAAAACATGTACAACTAGCACCCAATCCCATCCACAAAAGCATGATACCACCCCAAATGATTTAAAAAATCCTACACCACCCAAAAATGTTCCCAATGCAATTCATGCACTCAACCTCATGGTACAGCCAACTCATACTACAATCATACATTTGTGAAGGCAATCAAGTGTGCAGAGGTGTACCTTGTGAACTGTACCCAGTTGAACAAAGCTAGAAGAATTTGAAAACAGAAATAGTGGTTGAAAGTGCCAACAGACTGGTGGATACCACCTTCATGGGAGCTTGCACCTTGATGGAAGGAAAAACAGGCCAAGAATAATAGCCTGCAACAACTAAGACAAAATCTCTATTGCAGCAAAGAGCCTCTTCGTGCAGTACTGCTGAAGCAATAAAAAACACAAAATAATGTGGCTATATAAAAAGGATCATATCTCAGCGCAACGCAAACATGTTTCTCACGCAAATCACTCACTAGATCTATTGCCTGTACCATTCAATCCTCTATCTAGCAAGTGCCAATCAAGCAATGGATCTTGCAGCAATTGCCCAACCTCTCTCTCAGAAATACCTAGTCCAAATCAGTTGGCATTTCATTCATTGGGGGAATATGAAGCAATCATGCCAACATCCCTCTAGACCCAAAAGTACTGTTCTTCAACTCACAAGAGATCTGCAACATTAGATGGCAGCTCCTCAACAACAGTGTTGTAGAACCTCTGAATGTCTTGGAGCATGCGCTCATCTTCCCTGGTTACAAAATTAATGGCCACACCCTTACGCCCAAACCGTCCACTGCGTCCAATACGGTGCAGGTAGTTCTCTGGCTGGGTCGGCAGGTCATAGTTGATGACCAAGGACACCTGCTGGACATCTATGCCACGTGCTAGAAGATCAGTTGTGATCAACACACGGGATGAGCCTGATCGGAACTCCCTCATAATGATGTCACGTGTGTTCTGATCCATATCTCCATGGGTTGCAGACACTGTGTGGTCACGAGCTGTCAAACACAAGTCGAAATTTAGAACTCATCCCTAGAGACTTTCAACCCATGCACCTCTTTAAAAAAACATCATACATGTCTGAAGTTCCAGAGAAAGTTTCACAATTGAAGGTAACTGTTGTGTTAGTTCCCACAAAACTGAGACTTTCTTAAGTCCAAGAATGAGTGCAGCCATAACCTTGTGAGCACGACTTGCAACCTACCTTCACCATGAATGGCATTTACTAGTGGCCTTTACTGCCCCCTCCCCTTACTGCCACAGTAACAGAAATTGCAGGAACACATCTCTAATTGCACATTGCAGTAACTGATCACTCTATTGAGCTCTGTCTCCACAAGGACAGAAGAGTGCAAAACAGCCTGTAAAACAACAGTAACTAGGTGTAGAACTCATACCCCGCATCTTATCTGTTAGCCAGTCCACTTTGCGCCGGGTATTGATAAAAATTACACTTTGGGTGATGGCCAAAGTTTCATACAGATCACACAGAGTGTCCAACTTCCACTCCTCCCGATCAACATTCACATAGAATTGCTTGATACCCTCCAATGTCAGCTCATCTCTTTTCACAAGAATCTTCACTGGCTTGTTCATGAACTTCCTTGTGATTTCAAGAGCCTCAGGTGGCATGGTTGCAGAGAACACACCGACTTGCAGCTTAGCAGGAAGAAGCTGGAAGATGTCATAAATCTGTGCCCAATAGACAACATTTCTGATCAGTCCAACTGCAGTCTTCACCTTCTTCAACTTTCTTTGCACTGATACTCATTGACCGGACAATTGAGAGTTATGTTACTGATAAGCAACCCTTGATTCCACATTTGCTGAAACTGTAGTCTATCACTCAACAGTTGGAACATACATAGCCAACATAGACTGTTCCACCAATCAAATTGGCCAGACACTACACAACAATCTCCTGTTTTAGACACTACACAGGGCTAAACTCTCCTGTTTTCAGCTGTTCATTTGACCCCCCAAGTGTAGATTGTCTCACAAAAGGTAAATCAAGAGACAATGACAAAGGAACACAAACCTGATCCTTGAACCCACGGGAAAGCATCTCATCAGCCTCATCCAGTACGAAGCACTTGATGGCATCAGCACGCAAGGCATTCCTCCGCAACATATCATACACACGTCCGGGGGTTCCAACCACAACATGTACACCACTTTGCAGTATTCTCTGGTCCTCCCTCACACTAGTTCCTCCCACACAGGCATGAACCTTAACCTGAAGGTAGTCACCCAATGCCCGCATCACCTTCTCAATTTGCTGAGCCAACTCACGAGTGGGTGCCAGCACCAGGGCCTGGCACTCCAGCAGGCTATAATCCAGTTGCTGGAGGATGCCAGAGCAGAAAGTGGCAGTCTTGCCTGTGCCAGACTGAGCTTGTTGGATGACATCCAGACCCTGTGTAAATGGAACAATGCCCCGTTGCTGGATGGCTGAAGGCTTCTCAAAACCTGTTTGAAGCAGGGGATTTGAAATTAGAACACAAGAACTATTCAAAAAAGAGCTCCAAAACCAGATGCAAATCCAACATTATGCCAGAACGCATCTTGAAATTCAACTTTAAACCAATGACCTTAAGGTTCTTCCTTATTAGCAATCTGAAAATGCAAGAAACCCACAGAACTGCAGATCCCATTGCCAAACCAGACAGCACCCCCATCACATACAGACCACACAAACCATTGGCAACACGAAGCTATAGATCTAGCCCTGTTTCCCAGAGTACATGAATCCTTGCTGTGCAAGTTAGGACAGCAGCATTAGACTCTTGGAGAAAGGCGAGTACCGTATGCATAGATGCCTCTCAGAAGATTCTCATGCAGGCCCATGACATCAAAAGTCTCATGGACCTCGTCCCATGTCGAAATGAAATCATCACCCTCAGCACTTAAGCTGCAAACAAGAACAAAGAGACCTGTTTACTCAAGCAACCTTTGGGGCTTCTGGGGTCAGCACCAGGGAATATCACAAGTGTAAACAATGTACATTGCAATAAGATTTTTCGTCAGCAGTAGCTACCCTGACAGAAAGCAGAAGAAAATGCAAAAGATGCCACAACCCAAAAGCAATAGTAATAAAGTCAATCAGAATGTACACATGTGACTCTGCAGACAGATGTCAGCAACATTTCTACCCTAGAGACTGTAGGCAACAAATGATCAACTTGTTAGAGATCTAAGACATTCAAAGGTGGGCCATTTGAGAGGACAAGCGAGGAGGAACAGGAGAGAGCTTGACATACATGCTGTCCATTTTGGCGTCATATTGGCGAGCATCGAACTGGCTACCTTCAGGTGCAGAGCCTGCCATACTCCTTTAACAACTGCACAAGACGCCGCAATCCATTAGAAATGTGGAAAAAAATCCTTCAGATCTCCCAGCTCTGCTTCTCAACTCTACAACTACAAAAAAAATACCGCACACTTGAGGATCCCATTTGCATTGGAATGAAACACGCCGTTCTGTAACATCGCCTTCCAAGACATCCTACAAAGAAGCAACATCTAACCCAACATCTAACCCTACTATCTAACCTACTACCACAACACTGTCACGGGCACAGTGCCCGATGTCGATGCTCAAAACCGAGCAAACCACCAGAACAACTTCTTCAGACAAAGAGCAAGATGCAGGTACTTCGATTCGCCGTGCTTCGTCTTCTCATCAGGTTACAACCACTGGAGTAATAGTCCCTTGAGTAGCGGCAAATGAACCCATTCACGACCACAAAATACATATTTTCTTCTTTCTCACCACGCTTATACAACAACAACAACAAAGCGTTTCCATGATCGACAAAAAACCGACAACAGATGCACAGAACGCACAAGCGACAACACGAGTCTTATCAATGCAGATTGCACAAAAAACCTCAAAAGACCAGAAAGAGGAAACTAAAACCATTGAAAAGCAAGAGGAGACACAGGAGCTCGCTAGCCGCCACCCGCAGTTCCTTGTTCCAACAAAAACATGAAACCCTAATTGCATACCACCACCAAAAGACTCCACAAAAGAAAACAGAGCAAATGAAAAACCAGCAGCAGCCTCGGCCGCAGTGGGGAGTCAGGTGAGGGATGTGAACAAAAACAAGGGGGTGCAAGAACAGTACCGTTGGCGAGAAAAGAGAAAAGGGACGAAGAGCTGTAGCGAGCAGCAGAGCGATGGCGTTGCAACAAGCGATGAAGTGAGGGCGGCCGCGGAAGGGCGCTGCGCCTTAGGTTGCTGCCGGCCGTGACGGCGTCTCGTGCAGTCGCCGTCGTGCAGACACCGTCGTGCGTTTGGACGAAGGGATGATTCGCCGTCGAAAACACAACGACGTAAATCCAACGGTGAATACAACCTCTCTTCTAAACTATCTGGCATACAATCGGTCTTTTCCACCGTTGGATAGGAGCAAGATTCCGTCGCAGAACGGAGGTATGGTTTGCCGTCGAAAGCACGGACGGCGGAAATCCAACGGTGAATACGACCTGTCTTCTAAACTACCTAGCTTATGATCGCCCCTTTTCCACCGTTGGATGGGAGTCAGATTTTGGCACAAAACCGGTTTGGAAGCAGGTATGGTTTGCCGTCGATAGCACAAACGGCGGAAATCCAACGGTGAATTCAAGGTGTCTTCGGAACTACCTTAGTCTATGATCGGTCTTTTCCACCGTTGGATGGGAGTCAGATTTTGGAACAAATCTTCTCCAAGATACCTAGGTCCTAGCAGGAAAATCGACGGTCCGTTTTTCACGCGGCGGGAAATCGAACGGAGATTACAAAAAACGTGTCTTAGGATTTAATAACCTAGTCTACGATTTTCTGTCCACCGTTGGATGCAAAAACAAAAGGGATTAAATTGCACAATCGTCTCGGAAATAGCAAAAGCAATTAAGGATCATTTTTCTTCATCTAATTTACATTCATCTAACCATCGGAAATGGCGAAAGCAATTAAAAAGGTCATTTTCTTCATCTATTTTTACATTCATCCAACCATCTATCTATGAAGGAAGGTAGTTTGTTTTGTAGTTCTGAGATCCACCCAACCAAGATGCTTGAGATCGTGTTCTTGGTATCATTGGAAAGCTCTTGACGAGGAGGGGTGCATGGGCTTGGTTCCATGACATTTGGACTTGCTGTGCGAAAGTTTTTGAAAATTGAATGATTTCTTCGCTGAAAATTAAATTAAATTAAATCGTAGCTGAAAATTTCTGAGGAATTGGACTGTGCCCTTTGGTGTTGTTGGAAAGATCTTGATGAGCAGGATTTAATGGAATCTATTTGGTAAGATCTGGATTCAGAATGTGGGAGATATTGATTTTTTTTTAAGTGATTTCTGCCACTGAAAATTAAAATAAGTTCAAATCAGTTGAGAATGTGGGGGTAACACTTGGAAGGCTTACCATTCAATTCAAGCATGATTTCCTTTTTCATATTTGGCTCTTCAAAAAATCAATACGTATATATTGCAAAACAATGTTCACATGTTGAGGCTATTTTGTATTGGGTTCACACTTGGGCCAATGGCACAGACCACACTACTTGTATACTGGGGGAAGTTGGGTTTTAGGGTTTAGGTACCATATCCCATAGCAAAGTCCAACAATTAATTTTCAACGTGTTAAAATGAGATGCATAATTCCTATTCTCCTAACATTGATTTCACAAAGTTGCAATATCAAATTGTGAAATTATAAGATGTCTTTGAAGAATGTCATTTATGATTATTTAAAGCCTTGAAAGTTATCTCATAGTGGTGCCCAAGTCATCAAGTTATGTCATGTTGGGAACATGTGTAATTTGTAACATGAGCCCATGGCTCTCCCACCAATTTTGGGGATTACTATCACAAGTGGGAGGTATGGGTGCTTGCGGGTGCCATCATGGTGTCGGCACCCCAAGTGCCAAAACTTAGGGTTTAGAAGGTCTTAGGTAGGAAAATAAGGTTTGTAGGTACCTATGAATGTAAGGTGGGATATAGTAATGCCACGTGGGAAATTGTCACATGCAAAGCAAGATAATGCCATGTGAATGCCATGTGGGTTCTAGGTCACATGCCACATCATCACCATGTGGTCAACACGTCAATGACATATCATTGATTATGTCCATTTGTTTGAAGTGGGCTTAAGATTATGTTTTAGATCAACAAGACCATGGACAATATTGGTCTTTTTGTTTCATGCATTTTACCAATGGGTGTTATCCCAAGTGGCACATAAAGTCCCAAGCAATGTGTTGTCTCCCATAATCTCTTGACATGGTTAACACTACATGTTTTGCAACTTGGAACATTACTACATTGCATTGTTGCATCACATTTCCTATAATCAAAATTCCTTTGAGCTTCATGAATAACATTTATTCTCATAAAAAAACGTAATTTAATAACATGCAATGCAACATCTTCTAGCAAAATGGGAGGAAAACGATCTCAAGCCTTGATCATGCATCTAAAAATGATCCATAATAGTAGATAATCATGTTGCTAAGTGTTCATGATTTCATAAATTAAGTTTATGATATATGTGCACACAACATGCCTAATCTTTAAAATGAATTTGCATTAATGCCTTAATCGAATGCAAGGGAGTTGAATAAAATCAATCATGAGATTATATCAATTATTGTCAAATGGGTTGCATTTTGCTTTATTAAAGGTGTGATTAAATAAGTGTTTGTAGATATTAACAATTGAGGGGATATAATGTTACTATTCAAAAAGGCCTATCAAGCCTTTTTTGCTTAGGCAAGGCAAGGTTAAAGAAGGGCTTGTGATAAAAAAATTTGGATTTCAACAAAATTTGAAGAACTAAATGTAAATGAGCTTCATCTCCTAGTGATTGTTTTTGCAAAAACCCAACACATCCCCACCATTTTAAGATATATGGGAAAGTTTGTGTATAGGGTATGGGTGTCCTTGGATTTGGAAAATAAATGACGGTTTCACTATTATCATTTCAAGCACAAGATTAAGTCCCTTGAATAAAATTTATTATTTAACTATAAATTTTCATCATTATGCCCATTGCAACTATGTTGTATTAGACCGTCAATCACATTCAATGTGATTTTGCAATTGTAACATTCTTTGTTATGTGTTTTGTATTGTGAGAGGGTGTAGGCCATAGGTGACAAAATTTGAAAATGAAGAACATTGAAAAGGTTGAAAGTATCATATTGACAAGTGCCATCAATCAACATTATGATTTTCCTATACCACCATGACTTTAGGAACAACATTTGATAACTACGTTATTACTTTGAACATGGATGCAATGGAGAAGTTATAATCTATAAGATATATTGCCCTTGAGATTATTGAAATTATATGTTTAATGTTCAATGATGACATCTATGAAAAACTATTAATTTCCTCTTAATTTTATGATCACTTAATTTTATTTGTTTATTATATCATTAATCATTAAACAATATACATGTTAAGGGTTAGGGTCATTCCTTAACATGTACATGACCTCATTTCAACTAAAGGTCAATTAATGAATTTCAAAACCATTAGTGTTGTGCAATCAATAATGGTACACCCATTATCACCCAATGATGGTGTTTGTGAGAATGTCCACCTTGACTTGTGTCAAACGAACTCCTGCCTTTGCATGTTAGATTAAAAACACAACCGATTTTGCCTTGACATTCCATGGAACCTTTCCTCCAACACAATGGGCCATGTCAATAGAAAAAAACCATAATTGTTTAAAATTGCCCTCTCAAGAATATTGGCTTAAACCAACCCTAGAATGGTGGACATGGATTTCCCACCCCTATAAATAAAACACAACAAAAGCTAGCACATTTGATTCATGTACCATTTTGAAAAGTGAGACATTTCACTATAGCTTTTGGGTTTGTTATGTCAACATGCCATTCTTTGTCCCACATTCGTCAAGCTCCAAGACTAGTTGGTTATGTTGGGTGACAACACCACCTACAAGAGCCCTCACATCCATTAAGCCTATACTATGACTATGCACAATGTTAGTTGGGACAAATCCAAATCCAAGTGTACTCAGGGTTGTGTCTAGATGTCTATCATCTCTAGTTGATGGTTCACTGTAATGAAGACTTGGTTCCGGCTACATGTTCTCGCACCCATCTATAGTTAGAACTATGCCAAAACTTTCCCCATGTGTAAGTGAAGGTTTTCTTTCAAACCCACGCGCTTTCTTTCAAACTCAATCATACTTTTTTTTTTCTTCACTATTGTCTAAACTTCTTCCAAGTGCAGAATTGTTCCCATAATTCTTCAACTTTGGCAACATGGACTGATGTGACATAAGCACATTGAAGAGATGAGGATGTAATATGCACCAAAAGTGATGCTTTGGGGGGTTAGCATCATGTAGGCAATTGGTTTGTCATCACATATTTGTCAAGCTAGGCCACCATGAGTTGGCCATAAGGAATTTATGTTTTGTTGTGGTTGTTGTAATGTCTCCTTCAAGCCCCACTCCTTTGCTATGCATATTAGTGCCAACCACTAATCTATGAACAACATTTGCAAACTTGACAAGACTATTCGACTATTGGGCTATTCTTGCAACAAGTTCCATTATTGAAGGTCCTAATCCTATGTGCAACCCTTGTGTAAACACAATGTATAACATTATCTGTGCTATAAGCTTGATCATGTCATGATGGATGGTGGCAAAATATAAGTCATTTTTAACCTTCTTGTCATGTCCAACTGATAATCAGTGAAATGCATGAACTTCTTTGCTAAAGTTAGTAAGGGGCATGGATGTTATTTCATTAGGGGTCATGTCTTTTTACATCCATTGGCCCCATTGCTTGTATCTGTAATGCAACCACCCCAACCAACAACCCATGGCTAGCATATCAAATGTTGACATTGCCTTAAAGTTAAAACCACCACTCCGGTATGATGATTTGTTTTAAGGGGACAAGGGTTTCCAAGTTAAAATGAATTTTTCCAATGTATTCATGAATGCCACATTAATGCCACATAGGTGCCATCTATGTGCCACATCAACGCCACATATGCACCACATAAAACACTACATCAACACAACATAGGTGATGTTGATGTCACATAGGCGCCATGTCATCGCCTTGGTAACATGGGTGTCATAAATGTGTGGGCACATCAAGTTCTTGTAATAAATGTGCCCCAAAACTTAGAAATTTTTGGGGTGCACAATAAGTTCCACACCCCAAATTTGACCTACACTCTTAAACCCCACCCTCACACCCTTGCACCCCAAATTTGTGCACCCTAAATAAGTAATCATGTGGCTAAAAAGTATAATTACAATGTTGATGGGACATGTACTATGGGGTAATTATTTTACTTGACAAAATGTCCTTGTATCTCATTGTAAAATGCAAAATGTAAGCAAGAAAATATCACCTAGGTTAATCTTTTACTAATCATTAGGCAAATATCAAATTTGGTTCATCCTAGCCAAGTTCCAAAGGCACATGTTCTATTAACTTGGTACCATACTCACTACTAACATTCATTAAATTTTGTTGAAATAAAATTTTCAACATTTTGATGCGTACAATTATCATTATCCACACATACATAAAACAAATGGCACAAAACACCTTAAAAGACACATCACATCCAAAATGCCCCCACATCACACATAGGAATCTAAACACAATCAAACCTTTCTAAACACATAAACTTCCATAAAAACTTGGAAATAAGCACAACACAACACATGAAAGGTGTGATCTCAAATTCATAAAATTAAATTGAGTCCCCCCATTCAAGCATTTATATCCCATCCAAAAGTCCAAATAATTAAAACCATGTTCACACTATAACTAGTTTCAAACTAACTTACCTTAATTTACATTAAAATAAAAATTATCATTTGCAATCAATTTTTGTAACTAAAAATGTCATTTGCAATTGAAAAATGATAGTTTTTAGTTGCAAATGAAAAACTTTCTTCTAATGTTACCTATTGTAACTAGGATGTACCTATTAAAAACACAATAAAAATCCTAATAAGAAAATGGGTTCAATAATCCCTATTTTTATTTTTATTTTTAACAATTAGTGTTTAAATACAAGATATGAACATATTTTTCAAAAGAAAATATGGTCTATTGGCATTGATAGTCTTTTCTAATCAAAGGGTCTTAAGTTTGAATTTTCAAGTTTTTTTGACAAGGCTATTTCATGATCTCATTTTTCATTACACTAATATGTGTCCAAATTCACTATATGTTTCAGTAAATTTTGAATGAAACTAGACAAATTTATCTTGGTAAAAGTGGCCCTCCCTTAATGTACAAAAACAAGTTGCTACAGACTAGTGAATTCATTAATAACTAATTGAATTCACCAATAGTCAATCAAATTCACTAATAGTTAATTACAAACTTAGGCTACACACTTAGGAACCTTCATTAGATTATTTAGCTTAAACTAAAAACCTAACCCACCTAAACACCTAGCCTATCAACTTAGGGTGCACGTGTGAAGGTTTGAACCTTTCCCTCCTCTCACCTTCATATTTAAGGGGCAAGTCCTTAACCATTGAACTATTATTTAAATGAATGATTTTTTTGGTCGTCACATATTATTATGCATATTCCTTTTTACCCTAAGCAATTTTTGGCAATAATAAAATTTTAAAAATTCATAAATTATAAGGATGTTTTGGATGCATATTTTTTAAATCGTTAATTTTTATAGTGTAGGTTTGTTAAAATAATTTATCATCAAGCAACAACATTTATAACAAGGACAATGTTGGTCATTAAACCATATAATGAATGATGTTTCAAATTGATTTTTCAACTAATGAATCTTCAAAAACCTAATGAAAAGACCACAAACTTGATCCATTGTGAATACATAGAAAAACAAGATTTTGCAAAAGAAGATGCATGCAAAGGCCTTTCTATATAGTTATGATCAAAGAAAATTTGGATTATCAAACATATTGTTATCCCAATGGAATGTTAGTAACTATTGATTTTTTCACAAGACATGCATGAAAATAGTTTAATTCATTTATTCATATAATGTACATAATCTTGTTGTGATGATCAAACAACATATTGTATCTATGATATGTTGTAAACAATCATAAATTTGTATTCAATTTTGTTAAAGATTCATTTTATATGAATAAAAAATGTCAAATGTCAATTCCAAAAAAATATTATTTGCAAGTATACCTCTTTTGCCATTATTTGAACTTTTTTGTTTAGATATTGAATCTTCAAATTGTTTTATGTTTTTCTTCATTTTATTTAAATAATTTGACAAATAAATAGGTTTGAAGTATTAAAATTCTTTTCTTTTCCTTACTTTTGAAAAATAAATACCAATGTTACTTAATTAAACATGCTTGTAGGAATAAGTTTGATATCGTATGACTTGTGCTACATAATAATGATGTGATGCATATAACTTAATCAAATTGTTAAAATACATGTCAAAAAAATAATTAAAAAAAAAACTCAAATGGGTAGAATATATGTGATAATATTACATCATTTTTTTTGGTCCAATAATTCTTTCAATCATTGTTTCATACAATACACACATAATGAGGTGAACATTACTTGTTTTGTAATGCTTTGAATGAATGCAAATCACAATGAAGGAGGGGAAAAAACTCACATGTCTAAACATTACAAAACTCATAACAAAAAATGAACCATCAAAAGTCATAATCTAGATGATAAATTTGTACAAAAATAATATCTTTAAATTGACAATGAACCTTCATTATTGTTTTTATGTTTAAAACACATTCTAATTAAATCATTACCAACTTCATTACTTGCCATCACATGATTTGTTCCTTCTTGCCCCTTTATACATATAATTATCACATAATACTTATGTGATTGTAAGAAATCACAGAATAATTCATAATCTATATATATTTTTAAATGAATTGGGAAAAATGTAAAGGAAATCAAGTACCATGAATAATATTAAAATGACTCCATCATTGGTTTAATTATGAGGCCAAAAATTATGAATTTCAATGGTGTAACTATGTGTTTTTTGACAATTCTATTTTCCCTATTTGGTTTTAAGTGTTTCTTAACCCCATTTTTTTAGAAGAAAAGAGGATATAATAAAAAATGAGAATGTCAAATATCAATGGCCCCTTGAAAAATTTATTGTTTTTCTTAACAAGGAATTTTATAATTATGAGGTTAAAAATCTTAAATTGCGGTGGCGCAACTCAAGTTTTCCAAACCCATTTCATTTCATGTTTGTCCTTAGATATCCCATTTTTTAGAAATAGGCAAGAGAGAATTAAAGTGCAAGTGTAAATTTCTCAAGTTGTGCCATCGCAACTAGCTTTTATGGTCCCTAAAAGTTTTCTTATTTCCCTTATCTAGTGCATTTTTTAGCCAAGAGCCAAGAAATCTTGAGTTGTGATGACGCAATTCAAATTTTCCAAGCTAATTTCACTTTTTTTAAAAACTTCTTTAGCTAACTTTAATTATAAGGTCAAATATCCTAACTTGTTATAGTGTAGCTCAATTTTCTAACCTCACATTTTGAAAACTTGGCCAAGAGAAAACTAAAGTGTAGAAGTGTGAAAATGTTAAGTTTCATCATCATAATTACTCTTTTCTAGCCCCTTGAAAAAAAAATTCCCTTATCGAATGCATTTTTAATTATAAGGTCATATATCTTGAATTGTGATGGCACAACTCAATTTTTCTTGGCCATTGCCATTTCTTTTAATTTGATAACCCTAGTTTTTTGGAAGAGGCTAAGAAATAATCAAAGTGAATAAGTGTAAAAATGATGGGTTGCACCTTCACAATTAGTCTTTTTTGGCCCTTTAAAAGTTTCGTTTTCCCTTACCAAGTGCATTTTTAAATTATAAGGTTAGATATTATCTTTCACAACTCAATTTTTTCTTGACCATTGTAATTTCTTTTTAAATGTTTAACCTTGCGTTTTGGAAGAAGCAAAAAGATAATTAAAATGTAAAAGTGTGAAAATGTCGAATTGGACTGTTGCGACTGGTCTTTTGTGGCCCCCTAAAAGTTTTTTTCCCTTATTTAGTGCATTTTTTAGTTATAAGGTCCAATATCTTGAATTGCAATCATGCAACTCAATTTTTCTTGGCCATTATAATTTCCTTTTATAATTTAACCTTAGTTTTATTGTCAATTTCGACAATGCAACTCAACTGTTTATGACCCTTGTCATATCTTTTTAATTTTCCAATCTAGTTTTTAAAGATAATATGCAACAATACAAAGCCAACATTCCCAATTGGACCCTTGTATTTTATTTTGTTTCAAAAGTTCACATTTTTCAATACCCATCAATCCTTATTTTATTTTCTTCCCTACTTCCTAAAGGAGCCTTGGTAGCAACACAATATTTCAACACCCCAAAATGCCCAATCACAATGTTGTAATAATCATAGTTCCATACCGGGAACTAATAATTAATTTCAAAAGTCAACATTTAGAATCCTCGCATGTTTATTCATTTCCATACTTCCAAGTTTTGTTTTTCCAAGTATTTAGTTTACTAAAATTACAATATGTAAACTATGTGATATTTTAAATCTAATACTTTAAATAATGTATATGGTGATCCATTTCATTTTCAATAATGTTTGAAAATTCATTTTGCAAACCCTACCAAATAATGTTCCTCCCTTATAAGATTTAATGTCTGATGCTGTATAATTGAATGTTTGATGTTTTTATGTGATATTCATGATGAAAATGGAGTTTTGATCATTATTAAGGAATGTTAACCACTTATTAAAATACCAATTGTTAGTACTATGTTAAAAATGTAATATGATTATTGAGGTATATTGTAGATCATTGGATCAATATCTATGCAACAAAGTGTTTGGAATCAAATGTTTAATTATTTGGAAAATTGGAAAATGCGTGGCATTAGTTGAAAGTTGAAACCACAATGTTTGCAAAAAAATATTTCATAGGTGAAACAAACTAATAGGAACCACTAGCACCCTATTAAGTGACTACCTTTTGGGAATATTCTTGAAATGTTCTCATAAAAAGTCTTCATAAAATCTTTTTAAATTTCTTTGTATTATTTCGTTAAGGTTTGTGTTAAAAGTTTGCCAAAAATATGTCATTTTCAAAGTTTTCCAAATCCATTTACAAATCTTTTATTATTTAAAGGTAGCGGTTACAAGTCCTTTTACATTAATTTTGAAGGTCCAAATGTTAATAAAATAATTTCATATCTTGGACATTTATAAAATAAGATATTCGATTTGATGATGTGTAAAATTTTAACTTGTTTTCAAATTTAAAAAAAAAAAGAAAACTTGGTGTAAAAAACAAATAATCAACCAATGGTTACGAATACTTTTGGCTCCGATTAGCATAACTACACCTTCATAATCAAGGAAATGTTTAATCACTTTAAAAATCCTCTAGAGTCTCATCATCCACAAAAAGACGTCATATGTAGTTTTTTTATCAACGTATCAATTGTCTTTTCCAACATGTTTCCTTCAACAATAGTCTCTTGAAATTTTGCCATCTTCATTGAATAACATGGCAATAAATATGTTGATGGGCTTGTTAACACATCCACAATTAGAGTGGATAAACCCTAACTACAAGTGCAAACATCATCCTTTTTAGCAATTTGAGCTTAGAGATGAACATCCATATTAAAAAAAATGCATACTTAGAAAAAAAACAAAGTTCATAATTCATTGTTGATTCAAAATTTGTGTTTTCCAAAATGAAATATGGGTAAGTCAAGAATATCATCTTGAACCTCTTCTTCTATGTCACATGAAACTTGAACTTCATTATTTTGTGAAATGTCTTGGCTAACCAAATCCTTCAAAAATTTCTTGGTGCAATTACTAGTTGTTTTCCATGCCAAAAAAATGTCAACCATAATCCCTTGGTGCTATCATAGATGACCCTACTACAAAGATGAAAACATCAATGATAGTTTCCAAAGATCATCATTATATTTTACCATTTCATGATTTTTTTTGTGATGCACCAAAAAGGGTAAGATATATTGTAGTTGTGTTTACCAAAATGTCCACGATTCCACCTTTTTGGGGGTTGCAAGTCTTTACAAGAATCTGCAACAATGCTGAGGATTTCTTTCTTGCCCCTTTCCATGGCTCCCTTGACCTTCTTCTTGCCATTATGGACTTTATCATAATATTGTATAGTACATCTTGCGAATGTGATTTGATAAGAAGATTGATAAACTCTACCACAAAATATAGTTTGAACTTCGACCCATGTGCCACATAACACCACACTTGGGATCGTAGTGTTTGACCATTGTTATAGTTCAAAAACAAATCATTGACTACTAGTTAGTTTCTAATATACCTTTTGAACCTACATACTCCCTAAACAATTTTTGTGGATTGAATTATCAAACTTGTTGTTTAACCCACGAAAAAACAATTTATGCAACCATCATCGCTCATAATGCAATTGGCAAGCTTCATCAATGTATTCCACCAGTGCTCCAGCTTTTTTGTTTGATTCTAGAACTTCATTCGCCTTCCCCACTCCTTGTACAACATAGGCATCTGGTACATTTTCCACCATCAAATCTACTCTTGCTTCAAATGTTTTGTTGTGTATTAAGGTCTATTGGGTATTAACAAAAGAGGAAAAATCTTCTAGTTCCAACTAAATTGGATATTGCTCTCTCGTACGAAAAAACTTCACAATATCCTCCCAATCAGCAACATGCACCTTTTTTGTTGATTCATTTTAGACTAACCTTGGTTGCATAATTAAATGAAACGGATGTGATGTCAATGTTTTCAAAGAGAATGGTGAATTTTGTTTGTTTAACATCACCTTGTTGTTTCATGGTAAAGATGTACCAAACAAATGCCATTTTAAATATTCAACTTCAACATCTAACAACACATTTGCACTTAGTTCCTTTCAACTTCAAATCCTTCATTTTTTGTCATTTTTTTGGGGTTTTCCTTTCTTTGTCACACTTGGTTACTTTTTAACCTCTTCCTCCCCTATAGCAACATCATCTACAACTTTTGTGGGCTGGCCAAAAACATCTTTCTCATGCACTCTTCAAACAACTTTACCTCGTTTTTCAAAATGTAATTGAACATATCCAAATATCACCCATAGCTTGATATATGTGCTTTCATCCAATCTCAACAATGGTGTGCTTCCCACAAGGAAATTGGTGTTCCTTTCCAAATTGCAAGTATGCGAAGGTCTTTGGTAATCTCCCTTTTGACCTTGAGGATAATTAAGATTTACCTACCATTTCAAAATACTTTATATTATTTGTGGAATTATGTTTTAAAAAGTTTACATTTATTAAGTTATGTTTTCTTACCTATACAAACATCTAGTCAAAATTTCCCTGAAATGCAATTGCTCTTTTGGTTGGTTGTTGTGAAAAATAATAATGTTTGCTTTCACCTTATTTTTTAACATTTTTTTGAAAAATGGTTGGTTGATATATCTTCCCTATATATCATCGATATATTTTGTTATTGGTATTTCCTAAATGCTCCCTTTCATTAGTAGAAATTAGCCAAAATGCAACCATTCTAGTTATGATTACATGCGATTGTTAGTCATTTGCGACTACCTTTGAACATTTTTGCAACTACTTGTGTTGGTCATATTTGCACTTACATTGCAACTACATTGCAACTAGTTTGTGACTATTTTGGTTTTCATTTTCCATATGAACAACATATGTCCCAATAGTTGCAAATGTGACCAATTTAATCACAACCTTATGAGCATCGAAAGATGTATTTTATGTATTTTAAGGGGTAAAATTTGACATATTTTGATTTATAAATGTATATTTTGAATGTAAATGAATGACCATATTACATGTGTATTCAAGGATTATTATTAACATCAAATGGCCTTTATATAATGGTTACACTAGGTTTATATTTTGAGTATATTAAAGTTGTATATAAAATATTTACTAAATATATTGTGGCAATATTACAATTTTATCCATGTTATCTTATTATACTTTTTTAAATGATTACAAATGACATTTATTGTTATTATTAATAATTATTATATTATAAAAATTAAATTTTAATATAAAATTTTTAATTAAAATTACTAAATAATATTATTTTATTACATGATGATGATGATGATATTAGTATGATAGAAAAATAATAATATAATTAATTTAATTTAAAAAGTTCATGCCTACAAAAATTATTATTATTATGCTTAAATATTGATATTTATAGTTTTATTAAAGTTATAAAAATTGACATAATATGAATAAAAAATAGTTAACCTAAGTTAGTTAATACTTCCAATAATAAATTTACTATAAATTTATTGAAATTATTTTCAAAAGGACTAATATACTTATTATTAATCAATTTTTATTTGATAAATTTTAAAAATATATTAAATCATAAAAATTATAACAAGTGATAATAATATTTTTTAATAAATAATTAACTTAGGCTAGCTACAAATTACATTATTATTATTATTATTATAATTAATAAATTATTAAATATTACTACATTAAAATTATTTTAATAATAAATAATTAAATATTTTAAATTATTACATAAATGAAAAAAATTCAAAGTAAAAATATACATGTACATTTATTATTTATTATTATAATTCATTAAAAACTATAACAAGTGAAATAATAATATGAATAAGACAAATAAAATAGCTAACTTTGGCTACATATATTAATTCAATTAATGTTATTATTAGTGTTAAATTTATTATTTATAATTATTATTGGCTATTAAAATGAAAAAATAATTAGAATAATAATAATAAAGTAATTAGCCAAAGCTAGCTACTAGTTATATTATTAAAGTTTCAATATTAGTACTCAATATTAGAACAAAAAAACTTGTAATTTTTTTTCAATATTTTAATTATTGTGAAATTATTATTAATATTTATTAATATATTATTAATTTATGTCAATTTTAGCCAATTATTAATTAATTAAAATAATTGATAGATCATTATAGTTAATATTTAATTAACTAATAATTTTATTAATAATCAATAATGATTAATAATATAATTAGTTAGTTAACTACTTAACTAGTTAAGTAGTCAATTACCTATTTAATTATATAATTTACAAAATCAAAGTCAAAATAAATATATGGAATAAGCGTTTTAGTTGCAAGTAATGGACAATTGAAAATGTTTAATCACAAACTACTTGCGATTAAATTTTTATCCCATATGTTTTGGCTTTCATTGTCATGTTGAAAAGTATATAAACAAGGTGTTTTGTCTTACATTTTCATCTTAAAAACCATGAGCATATGGGATGAGCCAATAAAAAAGGTTTAACCCAAAATAAAATATAAATGTTCATGTACTTACATTTAACTTACCTAATTACCTACTTAATTCAATATTTAGCCTAAGTTGGTAAATAGGTCCTTCCTAGATAAATGTCAAGTTTAAGAAAATGGTATGTAGATCCTACCTACCTACTTATTTACTTACACATGTGGGTAAATTTAGGTGGGTAGGTAGGTACCTACCTACCTAGTTCAACCTACATATCAAAATATTGATTTAAATTTATTTTGGAAAAATTCAATTGATATAACATGTGGTAAATTTCTATTAAACCAAATGCATAAAAATTAAACATTTTAAATTATTTCAAAATTATAGTAATAATATTTGAAATTATTAAAAGTTGGGACATGTGGGAACACATCACTTGTTCCCATTGTTCCCCAAAAAAGTTGCATCTTAGTCATAAACAACAATACGAATATTGCCAATCAAAGGATGAAGGTGTATTCATTGACTTTTTCATCCAAAGTTCCTTGTTGTTTGCGATTAATGTCACATGCAATTTGTCCAACGTAATTATTAAAATTTTAGTTGCAAATGTCGTGTGCAATTAAAAATAACTTGTGAAGACTAGTTGCAAAATGGCCATTTTCTATTAATGTCTTTAATTAAAATACCCTCGTTTCGCCCAATATCATTTAATCCATGGCTGCTTATGCTCCAATGTTTAGGGTCAACATCCCTTTCTTTCGAACTTCGATATTGTGCATTAATTTGAACCTATGTTTCATTTTTTTTGTTAATCATATTTTGATTCTTCTCCATAGCCAACCATAGCTCCAATTTCTTAGCCAACTCCCTTTTGATCTTTTTTTTGCACACAAGTTTAACAACCACCTCTTGTGTGAAACAATACAAGAACTACATCCCTAGCCTTTTTGCAATTTTTTTTTACACTCCTTGTATTGAATGGGTGCCATCATGCATGTGCTTAAAAAAATCTAGTAATCACAACTCAATGTCACATACTTTCCAAAACCAGTGGATGAATTTGGTCTTCACTATGTTATTATTTGTGGAACTACAATGACAAATTGCAAAATTCAAATTTTAGTCTAGAAATCCAAACAAACATTTAAATCAAAAGATATTTCAATTTTGAATATTATGTAAGTTGTTACCTATTAACCTCACTAAAACAATCACACAAGACTACAACATTTCCTTGCCTCCAATCAAAAATCATAGAATTGACACAAATTTAGTGCCATTTTATATCATTTGGATGGTTTTTCCTTATATAACAAGTCCATGCTTTTAATTGGTGGTTTCCATCCCATACATGGAACACCCTTCCTTTCAAATGGTCCTTCAATGAACTCAAGATATTTCTCAAATTCATCATTCATTGTCTTCCAATGCCCATTCCATGTTGATATTATATCTTCATCCACTATCCTTGTGTTTCCATCAACATGTTCAACATATACATAAAAATAAACTAATCCAAATACTAACCAGATCTTATAGACCCCTTTGAGTGTTGATGTCTTCTTGTAAATTATGTGGGTCATATGACCTTCATTGGGATCATTCTACACAAAGGAATTCTAAAAGAATTTCATGATAATAATAATGATTCTATTAGGTAGATGCAAGCTATGGTGGCTCACTTTTTGTGTCCTTATAAACTTTATGTAGAGTGTATTCTATTCAAATACCACAAACACATTATAAAATCATCAATTTGACAAAAATATTTATGGATTAAGATTTCCAATTTGAATAAGAATATTTATTAAGGGGTGAAACTCAATAAACATACACCAATCATATAATAATGGACTTTTAAAGTGGACATATGGACTATAATTTGGATTGTACATTTACATTCAAATGCATTTTTTGTTATGATTTCATTTCAATTATTTTTATAGGGACTCAATATATGATACATGATCGGAAAAAAAATATGGATTGAAAAATTTACAAAAACTTTAACCAACAAATAAATATAAAGTTTTGAATGAACATATTTGGACCTTATTTTTGAAAGTCCCAATCTTGGTCAATTTTTATTGGAATGATATATTTTTCCCCCTAACATGTATGTCAAAAAGTTTTCTAGATGGTTAGCCTTTTATATGGACTTTATTAATTGATTAATCACCACATAGGGCCCACTCAACATTGATTTTCAATGTTTTTTTTCCATTATAATGTTAAAATATGAACTTTATATGGACTTTTGGGATTGGGACTCTTGTCGCTTTTGAGCCACCCTAACTTGCATTTACCCTATTGTCAAAAGGTCCTTTGTGTGCAAAACATTTTGCATAGTTGCAAAGAGACCTAGGGTTATGGGTTTTAATAAAGTATCCTCATTCCACAACTCCTCATCTTCCTTTTGCGTGAAATTTGTGGAACGCCACATGTTGCTTCATCACTATAATGAAGTATTGATTCAAGATTTCATGTCTTGTGAATTACATACCTATTTTCACCTTCGATTCATCCCCATTTGCTTGTTAATTTATTGTTCATTAGTCTATGGTTTGTTGATGGCATTTGTGTCTTCTGCTTGTTTACCCTTCTTGAACACACTTTTACCACATTGTGTTTTAATGCCTCCTTGTGTACTTTTTACAATAAGTCTTTCATCTCCTCCTCCCTTCCCCTTGTCTCTAAGAGACTGGTTTGATATTATGTCATCCCCCCCACCTTAGGTTCTTTCCCTTTCCAATCCATTGTCAAAAGTTTGAGTTTCCTCCACTCCAACTCCTTCTACATCCTATTTCATCACTACTTTTTGAATGGTCCATTTCAATGATGTTTTTTTTTGTTGGACGTCTTAGTATCCATAGGCTCATAATCAGGAACAATATTTGTTCTTGTCTTGCAAGTTTTTTTCACCTTTAGTTTTAGTGAGACAATGTTGTTGTCATCAACGTTGCTTACATCTTGCATTAACTTAATCAATGCCTTCCTAAAAGCTAATGACCATTTTCGCCCATTAAGAGATTTTTCTTCGAGGGAAAAAACATATGGCTTCCTCCAACGTTGTCCTCTTCAATTCCATTGCTACACCAAACTCATACACTACAAATATTCTAATATGCAATTAGATAAATTTTGTCAATGTGTTTTATAACAAGCCACAAATACATTCCTATGTACAATTGACTTGCAAAAACTTGTTGCATATCAAACAATGAGATCCAAATACAACTATAATATTCTACCTTGTTTGCCATCTTTTTCTTCTTTACAATTATTTAATCATAAAGTATTAAGTTCTTCCTTTGCTTAATGTTCTAGTTTGCCAATTTTGTGTAAAAAAAACCCTTTTACACTCTATGTAACTTGTTCAAAAATGTACTTTACATCATCAAACAATTTTTTTTTGCATTTATGAAAAACACAACCTCTATTACTACAAGAAAAATATTGTAGATCCCTAATCTATGAGTATAAAAAAACAAACAACTTTTTGCAATGTTCATAGGTCTCTTGTAATTTTGTCACAAACAAACAACTTTGAACTTTGTAATTAATTGCACCAAGGATAATGAAACAAGGACAATTCAAAATAATATATCCAAATTAATTAAATTGATCAATCCACATTAATAGCTAATTATTTAGTCCAATCAATTAACTTACAAATTTTAAGTAAATTAAATATCAATTAATAGTTAATAAATCATTCAAAATCACTATTACCCCACAAATTAAATATGATTTTTTTATTAACAGTCCCAAAATAGTGTAAAAGTAGTACTTCTAAGTGGCACCTTGGTGACACAACTAATTGACAAGTAATTGCAAGTGTTTTAAAAATGGGTGGTGGGAATGCGCCCACATGGCACAATTGTATGTGTTGATGATGAATACTATTGCAACATAATGGTCAACCAGCCATTAATGTTCCAACAGCTGTGATGTAGTTACAAGTTACAATTAAAGTGTAACTTATCAAAAAGTCAAACATGGTTGATTATGCTTGTATATAAGATGTGTACATTACACCATATAGATGTCCCATTTATGACTCATTGCAACTACAACATAATTTGATATTTTTTGACGTGACATTTTATTTATTAATTGCCATATTTTCGCATGGTAAGTGTAGTGTAGTTATAGACTAGTTGTTTTAGGGCATCTAGTTACACATTAATGTGGTTTCGACAAACAAGTTTTCTCATAGTGTCTACTAACACTTTTTAATTTAAAAAAAAACTTTTTAGAGGTAATGAAAGAACAAACTTTGGTTTCATTGCTTTGTTTCATTTGCTTCAAGTTCATTCTTAGATGCACATTTCCTTCTTTGAAATGATAATTGCTTGCTCATGCATTATGCACCATAAATATTTGTTATCCACAATGATAACCAAGAAATAGATGAAGGGCTTACAAGAAATAAATTAAATAAGAACATGAAACAATGGTGCTATAAAATTGTAGAGGGTAGTTAGTAAAATAAATCTCACAAGCTTATAATAATTGATGTCGAGGCAATGACAATGAAACAACTATAACAACTTGCAATTGTGAACAATCAACAAAACAAGTAACACTAGAGGTTGAGAAGAAGAAAAGGTGCAAGTTGAATGAGAATATGGATGAAATTGCACTAGACCATTTGCAATGAAAAAGGCATAAACATCATGCCTCCATGTTTTCTTATAGCTAAGGCTTGTAAGCTTGGATTGTAATTAACATTATTCTAATGGTTTGCAATTATTATTATGGATCTTGTAAATTCATACAATTGGGGTATACTTAGCCATAGCCTAATATCATGAATTTCAAGGTCTAGTGTTTTTCCTTCTTTTCATGAATTTTTGTCAATACAATATTATGTTGTCATGTCTTTGGATATGGATGTGGCCATCAAATTAATAAACACATTTCTAGCAATTACTAGATTATTGTTGTGTTTAAGGTACTATGACAAGTAGACATAGTAATGTCAAAATTAAAATAAAAAATATTCCACCATTAAATGAAAAGTTTAAGAGTAAGATGCATTGAAAATTTCCCAATACAAAATTTGATTTAAAATTTTTAATTCAATAATAATTGGCTAATTTTTGTCATTGAAAGTTCATTTCACATGAAAAAATCCAAGCTTTCACATGGATATCATTAATGCTAAGTTGAACATACCAAAATGGATGTAATAATGGCATATTTTGCATTATGAATGTCATTCAAAAGGGGCATATATTGTATTTTAAATATTGTATATATTAATTTAGGGACTTAGTTTGAGGTCGTTAAGTTGAGTATTTATATGACATGTACAAGTATTTTTATGAATAAAACATAAGTTTAAAAAATTATGGACAATTAAAATGAACATTGGGGATTATATAACTTATAGAAACAAGCATATATGGATTTCAAATTGGTTCAATCATTGATATTATGGTTGTTAGGGATTCAAATTTAATAAAATAATATATCAATGAAAAGAAGTTTTAAGGACCTCACATTATATGAATTGTATAATAATTTTTCTGATTTTTTTCTCGTTAAAAATAATTATTTTTACAAACTCTATATCATGGTGATTTTTTATTTTTTTAATGTTAGATTTGTGCATGTGCATGTAAAAAATAATGATTTTTAAGGTGTTTGAACATAGTAGAAAAAACATTATTTGAAATCAATTGATTGTTGTTGCTTAGATACCTAGTCATCCTAACATTAAAAAAGTAAAAAATGATATTTTCTCAAATGGACTTACATGAGACTTTTTATCCACCACTTTTTGGTTCATTCATCCTTGCACTATAGTGATATCTATACATCACAAAATTAGTATGCAATAAATTAATAATGAAAATTGTGCAAAGTTTGTTCATTCATAGGTTTGTACATTTCACACATGGATAAATGTGTTGATGGATGAAGTATGACCCTATGAATGAACCAATATCACACCAATTTCACATCTTCCTATAAATATGAATCAAATGTGTTTCCAATGCATGATATAATGTATGAAATGCACAAATTATGAATGAACAAACTTTGCACGATTTCATTATTCGTGAAATGATAAGTTTGTGATATGGGTTGGTTTACCAATATTTTGACCAAAAATTATAGGGGAATACACATTGGATAAATATTTTGGTAACTATAAATATTGCAAAATATTCAACAAATGTTAAAAATGGAGTCTCCATCACAAATTTAGCATTTCATGAGTTAGTAATGGTAATCATGCAAAATTTGTTCATACATAATTTGTGCATTTTACAAACTAATATCATGCATTGAAACCACATTTGAAAAATGGACTTATAGGAAGATGCAAAATTTGTGTGACATTTGTTCATTCATAGGTTCGTATTTCATTTGTCAACACATTTATCTATGTGTCAAATGTGTTTTCAATGTATGATATTCATGTGTCAAATGTACAAACCTATAAATGAATGAACTTCATACGATATTCATTTTTAATTTGTCGTATGTTGAATTTGTGATGTCATATGCCATTTTTGGGGCACCTAACCATGCTTCTACCCACTAGCCATTACAATGACCTCAAAACTTGGTATAATCACTAAAAGAAAAATTATCGTTTGTAACTAAAACATGTTTACAATTGAAAAGTAGTTGCAAATGACATTTTTTAGTTACAAAAATTAGCTACAAACAACATTTTTTTAAAAATGAATCATGGGGCTCCCCATGCAACTATTATTTGTAGCAATCATCATGTCACATTTGTCTTCATCATTTTTCAATTCCATAATCAAGATATATTGATTCCCTTTATTGTTGTACAAACCCCCTTCATCATCTTCATCTTTTTCCAACAACCCATGGATCCTTTGCAAAAATAACTATCACACTTCCTCCTAACATTTGTTCATTCATTCATTACTTACGCCTTGATTTTAAATCAAAGCAATGCAAAAAAAAAAATATTAATTCCCCTAAGGATATTAAAAAAGAAACAAACCATGTAAAAAACAATTCAACATCCTTGAACATTAAAAATTCAACCCCTACATTTCAAGTTCTAGAAACTAAAAGAAATATTGATTTCCATAATCAATATATGTGCGACTACATGCAATTATTTGTGGTGTTTTTTGCTACTATATTTGATTTTTGCCATATTTGTGACTAGGTTGTGATTTTTGTTTATTTTTCCAATGAGATGAATCTTACTACTATTTTCATCCACAAGGAACATTTTACATCACATTAATTGCATTTTAGTCACAATTGAAACCAAAATTTGCTAATAAGTATAACATGGACCTAGAGCCCCTAAAGGCATAATATGGTTTACTAGGGGTATATTACGAGTATATATGTACTTAATGGTACAGTAGGTTTTTTTTAAAAAAAAGAAGCATGAGAACCTTTTTTGGTCTATAAGGGGGAAAAAAGGAAATCCTTCTTGAGTGAAAATGAATTAATCCTTATTGTTGGCTTACTAAAACCTAATTCATCCTTGGTACAAATTGTACATGTTATTCATGTTTAGGTGTTTAATAATTTTGTAAATGGATGGGATGGTGAATTCTATTATTTTCTCAGTGAAATTACATTATAAAATAATACATATAAGGGCTAATTATGATTTTTTCCCCATATCTTGTTTCGTAATTGTTTTGCAAAATATTGAAGCTAGACATATTATTGCCATATTATAGTTTTATCAGCTTTCTTATTTAATTTTTTTTTGAAAAATTGTATATCTAGTTTTGAATATGTATTTAATTCAACCTATAATCATGGGATAAAAAATGAATGGTTTTGCAATTAAATCTTAATTTATTTATTCAATGAATTTGTCTAACATATATAGGTAGTAATCCAATAATGAATCCATTGTGAAATTAAGGAGATGCATTTAGTTGGTTGATGATCCACTAATAAACTTAAGAAATTCTTCAACTCATATAATGTCAAAAGCATTCAAATGCACAATGTAGTTCCTAAAGCTTCTAAGATGTGTGGTCAACTTGGACTAAAAGAAAATGGCCATTTTGTAATTAGACCCTACAAGTAAATTTCAGTTGTACATGACATTTGCGACTAAAATTTAATAGTTGCATTGGACAAATGACATGTGACACTTGTCATAAATGATAAGGAATTTTGGCAAAAAAAAAGGTCAATAAAATACATTTTCATCCTTTGATTGGCCATACATATATTGTCACTTGTGATGAAAATGAGATTTTTTTGGTGAACAATGGGAGCAATTGATGTGTTCCCATGTGTCCCAACTTATATTTTAATATAATTTTCAAATAATCTAAGACGTCTAGTTTTTATGCACATGGTGCAATAGAAATTTGCCACATGTCATATTAATTGAATTTGTTCAAAATAAATTTAAATCAATATTTGAATATGTAGGTAGAACTAGATAGGTAGGTGTTTAGGTACCTGCCTACCTACCCACCTAGGCTTACCTACCTACATAAGTAGATAAGTAGGTAAATAGGTAGATAGGACATACCCATTTTCTTATATTAGACATTTATTTAGGTAGGGCCTATTACTAACCTAGGCTAAATACCTATTTAAATAGGTAGCTAGGTAGGTTATGGAGGTAGGTAAATTAGGTGTAAATACATGAATATTTATATTTTATTTTTGGTTAAACCTTTTTTATTGGATGATCCCATATGCCCATGGTTTTAAATATGAAAAGGTAAGACAAAACACCTTGTATATATATATTTCAAGATGACAATGAAATCCAAAACATATGGGATAAACTTTTTAATTGCAAGTAATTGCAATTAAACATTTTCAGTTACACATTACTTATAACTAAAAGCTTATCCCATTTTTTTAATCTTCATTTCATTTTTTGTAAATTATATAATTAGGTAAGTAAATGACTAACTAAACTAATTACTAACTCACTAATTAATAACAAATAATTTTTAGAATAAATAAATATAAATAAATAAATACAAGATAAACTAGTTAAATAATCAATTAATTATAGTAAAATCATCAATCATTTTAATTACATAATTATAATTAACTAGTTAATTATATAATTACTCATCATTAAATATTTAATTAGATATTAACTATAATGATCTATCAATTAATTTAATTAACTAGTAATTGATGAATATTGAAATAAATAAATAAATAAATAATATTAATTATAAATATTGAGTGCTATTTTTCAAAATCTAATAATATAACTAATAGTTAGCCTCGATTAACTATTTTATTATAATTATTCCCATTATTTTTTCATTTAAAAAAATTATGGGTATTGTTACATGGCTTAAATCTTCATAGATTTAGTTTGTTCTTTTTCCAAATTGAGTATTCATTGGTACCTAGTATGTAGCTCAACCATTCTTAGATTGAGTCCTTCTTGATGACTCAGATTCTTGTCCAAGCTTACAAGTTACAATTGCTATATTTGGCATCACAAATTTTATTTGTTGTTCTTATGAAACAAGAATGGGTATGTGAGGTATGCCACTCATCAATCTGAACCTTCTGGATGATGGTGTGAACTCTTTGGACATTTGAACCTCCAATTGTATAACATTCATTTGCACTCTCTATTGTATAAAATTTGGTTTTATAGAAAATGGTTTAACCTTACTCACATTGGAATAATTACAAATTTTTAGTCTGGTTTGTACAAACTGTGTTTTACCTAAACCAATTTCTTGTAGCCTGTTTTTTAAACTATTTTGCATTTTTTTTTTCATATGTGGTTGTTGTATAAAATCTTTGTTTAACATTTGTTGTCCCACATGTATTTTATTTTTATTATTCATATTATTATTCACTTGTTATATTTAATTATGAGCTATAATAATAAATATTATATATATAAGTATATTTGTCCTTTGAATTTTTTTTCATTTATATAATAATTTATTATATTTCAATAATAACTATTACAATAGTTATTATAATGTAGTAATATTCAAAATTTTATTATTTATAATATTAATAATAATGTAATTTGCAGCTAGCTTAAGTTAGCTATTTTATATATATATCATGTAATAAAATATTATTAATTATGAGTATTTTATATTATTATTAAGATAATTAGCAATAATAAATATAATAATAGAATGATATTAACAATGAAATGTCATTTGTAATCATGTTAGGAAATATAATAAGATAGTTTGGATAAACTTGTAATATGGCCACAATATATTTGTAAATATCTTGCATACAATTTTAAGCTCGGTACCTGAAGGCGTGAGCCTAATTGCTCATGTGGGCCCAAGATTGAATGTTTTGGGCCAACAATTAAACTCAACAAAGTCATATATTATATTATTTTTATGAATTGGGCTTAAGTCATGTAAACTATTTCAATCCAAGTATAGGTCCAAAATCTTATTGTATCTCCTTTCTTTTAAATTCATCATTCTCTTTCACATTACCTATGCAAGAATTTCAATTTGTGTTTTTTTCTTTGCCTTCACACATTCTAACATTTTTTTCCTTTGTTCATTTTTGTTGAATATTTTTATTTCAACTCACACTTTCTACTTTCATTTCGTTTCAAATTTTATATTTCCTTTCCTTTTATTATTCATTTTTTTCAATTCATATATTTTTCTTTAATGTTTCTTCTCACTTTTGATGTACCCTTAACCTTAAACCATGGAAGAAAGAAGGCAAAACATCCTTGTGGCCCTTTTTTTTCATGGTTATCAAACATGTGATTGCAAGCAACTTGTCCTAAATGAACAAAATGTTGCATTGACAATGATGTTTTTTTCATCATGGAAAGAGGTAGTCCAAGAAATAGAATGGTGTGGAGCTATGAGAGGTGTAGAAGATTCATGGAGTAACACCTTTTGGGTTGTTTATCTGAGATAATGTTTCACCAACACAATATGAAGTTAAGTTCAACTATGAAGTTACTTTCAAGTATCTATGTCAAGTGTTAACTCCTGCAATTAGTAGAACATATACAAATATGAGGGCACGTATTCTAGTGGAAATTAAGGTTGTGATTAGACTTTCAAGATTGGGAAGTGGAAATGTTTTGTTAGCTTGTAGTGAAATCTATGGGTGGCCATTGGTACAACAACTATTGTTGTTTAAAAGTGTTGTGTAGTAACTATAACCTTTTTGAAACCCCAAATGTTTGAGAAGCCAACATTAAACCAAAAAAATTTATTGCAATGGAATTTGAAACCTTACATGGAATACCTTATGTATTTGGAGCCATTGATCATAGTCACATACCAATCATTGCACCTCCAAATGACTCTACCTTTTACTATTGTAAAAAATAATTTTTTTCCACATTGCTATAAAGAGTAGTAGATGCAAAATGCAAATTTTGGGATTATGATTTTGGGTGGGTAGGAAGAAACCAAAAAATTGGACATTGTTTCAAAAAATGAAAATTGATAAAAGGACAATGAGTGGATCATTTTTGTCTTACATATTGATAGGTGATGCTACTTACCCAATGTGCCCTTCATTCTATTCCCCATTCAAAGGTGAGAAGAATGGATTGTCTTGAAAGAAAGCCCATTGGAATTTCATATAATCTAATAGTTGAATGGTTGTAGAAAGAGCATTTGGAATATTAAAAGGTAGATTGAAGATCTTACTAAAGAGGATTGATATGCCATTTCACCCTCTACCAGTTATCACAGCTCTTTGTTTACACAACTTGTGTATAATACATGGTGATGCATTCAACATGGATTGGGCAAGAGAAGTTAAAATGGAAATGCAAACAAAAGAAAATAGCAAACTTGGAATTTTGAAAAAAAAAGACATGTTCCACATTGCATGCAACGTCATAAAGTAGATGAAAGGATTGTAAGCATCAACTATGATTACTGAGAATGTAAAAGACAATACATTGGATTCAAGTGATGATGAAGGGGTGGACAAAGGAGCACAAAGCAAAAAGGAGAAAGAAGAGATTTTTTTATAAATGTTGTTGTATGAAACTAAAAGAACCCATGAATTACTTGCCAAAACCTTTTACATGGCCAAATTGAAGGAGTCCAAAATAATTCTAGAATCAAACTTAGATTTTGAATAAGACATAGAATTTTTAAATGGACATACTATAGCTTGTTGATTAAGCGATCCATCTAAATGTCAACTTTTTCCAATAAAACATTGGTTTGTTGAAAATTCTTCACCATGATAAAGCTATTTTCCACCACCTTGGCAAACATTGCAGGGTTTTGGTCATGAAATTTTTGTTTACATTTTTTAATAGATTGCGATGTAATTGCTTCAATTTTTATCTCAATGTGATATCCATTCTCCACTTGCTCCATGCTTTCACATTGTAAATCCTTATCATTGGTAAAAGCTAAAACATGGTTGAAAATAACCCTTGCTTGGTTCCACCAAAGGTCCATGGAGTCATAAAATTTGCATTCATGATGATCATTCCACGAAACTTCATTTGCCATCTTATTCTCATTGTACTATTTGAAAAGGGTGTTGAATTTCTTTTTACAAGCAATGGTAGTTTTTGAAAACTAGGAATCAAAGCCAATAATGGTGCATCAAGTGTTGCCCACATATCCACCCCTATTGAAAAGGAAAACAAGATTGCCAGAGTATGGAAATGCATGGATTCAAAGTGAGACAATAAGTTAACCTCTCTGGCCTCTTTGCAAAAAAACTTCATAACTTTTTATCACTTTATTTGATTGACCAAAAATCTTCAAATAAAGTTGCATCATGAAGTGATACACCATATCCAATTTATAAATTTAAAAATAGATATAAAGACTTGAAGCAAGACTTACAAGTCTTGTTATGAATGTTAGGTTTAGGGTATCCAACTCTAACCTTTTTTTCCCATTCTTCACAAATTTTGGCTCCATTTCCCCACAAAGAACAATGACAATTTCAACATCTCCATCAACCCAATTTTTCCTATCTTTTTTTTCTTCATCTTTTACTTGATTATCTTCTTGGGTGTCTTTTTTGTTGAAGTTGTTCCTTTTTTTTTAATGGAACATTATTCAACATTTGAAAATCCTCATCATCTTTATCTTCTTAAACTCAATGCTTTCATTTTTTTTCACCAATTTTGTTTTCCCACTTCCTCTTCCACTTGTCCAATTTGTACCTAGAAGAGTCATGCCAGGGTCACAAAATGGTGAATTCAATGAAAATGGTATAAATACACCCCTTTCAATGCCTTCAACTCTTTGGTCTTGCCCTTCTATATTCGAAACTTCTATGGCACTTTGTGAGCAATTTCTGTGTTGTGAAAATCCTTCCATCATTTACACACAATGCAACAAAAACAACATGATTTTTTAGATTCTAACAACATGCAAGAAGTGATGTGCATGAAGGAGAAGAGACGGCAACATTTCTAGCTTCCCATTTCATTCCATTTCTGAAAATGACATTTTTGATCCAAAGGTTATGATCTAGTCCAAAAACTAATTAAAAAATTAATAAGCTTCTTGGGCCAAGGGGAGGAAATTGGGTCTCCATCGTAAGAACATTCCTTTTATTACCTTGGGCCCGATTTTTTGGAGCCATAAGGTGTGCCATGTAGGATGACATGTCATTTTAATGATTTTAGATCGGAACCCCCATGTAAAATCACTTGGGCCAATTTTTTTGTTTTTTAACCAATAGGATTGCTCTATTCTGATTTCAAATTGGATATAGGCCTTCATATAAACCACACCTTAATATACTCAAAATATATACCTACTATAACCATTATATCAAGGCCATTTAATGTTAATAATAATCCTTGAATACACATGTAATATGGTCATTCATATACATTCAAAGTATACATTTATAAATTTTAATATATCAAACTATACCCCTTAGAATACACAAAATACATCTTTGTATATTCATAGGGCTATGACTAAATTGGTCACATTTGCAACTAATGGGACATAAGTTCTTCTTCCTTGATGAAAAGTTGTTCGTGCAAATGTTGTTCACATGGAAAATAAAAACCAAAATAGTCGTAAACTAATTGCAATGTAGTCACAAATATGACCAACCTAGTAATAAAAATGTTCATTTAAGTAGTCACAAATGATTAATAGTCGCATGTAATTGCAAATATAATGGTTACATTTTGGCCAATTTCTACTAATGTTGGCAATTGTTAAAATGTTTTTACTTCATGAACCACCTAATTGATGGTCATTACTAATTCCAATCCAATTATATGATTTATAAGTCATCATCACCATTAGTAATTTTTTCAATAGAGACCACATCATCACCATGTTTTTAATTATGAAGACTCAACATTACAACATTTTCAACTACATGATTTTCCTATATGATAATTCAAATTTAGGAGGTTGAAGTCACATATTCATGTTTGGAAACAACCACTTTTTTGTTGTGAGATAAATCGTTTTGATTTTGAGTGTAAAGTCCTTTGTAACTAAACATTTGAAAATGTAGCCTTTTAAGCTAAGATGATCAATAACATCAATTCCATATATTAATGGAATATAATTAGAATAAAAATATATAATAATGAAACTTAACCAAATAAGTTATCACTATCAGAAATCATGGCTTATTTGACCCAAAAAATTGACCAAAACCAACCAAATTGTCATAATGCCCCATTTGCTTAGTTGTTAAATGGGTCAAGTCAAGTTTGACATGATCAATTTGACTGCTAGGTTTTTTGAATAATTATAGTAATATTGATTTTTGAATTTTACTAATGGTCTTTTTTATGGTCTTCTAGTAATAATATTAATTAATCAACTTGACCCATTGTCACTTTGATTGTCAGTCAAAATGTCAATAAAATCTAATTCAATATGTAAGTAACGCCTAGGTACATATATGTAGGTAAAACCTAGCCTACTTATACCTACTAACTAACCTAGCTAGGCAAAAATATTAACCTAGGTTAGGAATTTAGTTTAACCTAACCTAAAAAACTAAACTAGGCACCTAACTTAACTAGATAAGAAGCTAGATTCCTAACCTTTTCGTAGTTAAAACTAAGTTAAATAATCAACCTATGTTAAGTAATGTAATTTAGTTGCCTAACCTAACTAGCCAACTTGGCTAAGTAGCTTTGTTAAATAGGTTACATGTGTGAGGACTTGAACCCGTCACCTTCACATTGAAAGACCAAGTCCTCAACCATTGCATCACAAATTCAACAAATAGTGAATTATGTCATCCTATTAATATGATTTTTTTTCTAACCCATAAATAGGAAACATAGCTTAACTACCTTAGGTTACTTGACTATCTAACCTATGTACCTACCTAGCCTAATTACTTAACTACCTACCTAACCTAGCTACCCAAATAAATACCTAATTTAGTTACTTATCCTATGTATCTAATTTAAACAACCTACCTACCTAATTTACCTAGCCATTTAATTTACCTAACTTAACTTAAGTATTTAACATAATGCATTTGCTTACTTATTTTAATCACCTACCTAGCCACCTAGCCTAGTTAATTAGCTGACTACTTTTAACCTACCCAACATACCATGTAGAGGTAGGTTATAGGTAAGATTAGGTAGGAACAATATAAATCTTGTATTTTGTAACCATCAACTTTACAAGTACATTTGATTATGTGTCATTTGTGACTATTTTTACAACTATTAACTACTTTTGATATTTCTGTGATTGTCTTGTGACTACATTATGATTATTAAAAGCTTTAGCCTTCCATGTGGATGATTTGTATTTGTATTTTCATTCAAAAAACATGGTAGTAAATTTCATTAATTGCATTACAAATTAAAAGTTATAATTTGATATAATTATATAGGAGTATATTAGGTGTACATTAATAGTACATCTGTAGGGGTATATTAAAGTTATATTTTGTATATATTAATGATATATTATGGATAGGGTTTATGGTATTTTTAAGGTTTAATATTAAAATTCTATTAAGGTTATAAGGTATACAAAAATTGTGTAAATGTATTAAAGGTATATTAAGGTTATTATTATTGTATTATGGGCGTTTCATGTATATTAAATTTGTATTCAAGGTATAGTGATGGTTAAATTAAAGGCATCAAATATTAACCAAAATTTTGTCTAAATGTAACCAAGTTTTAGTTTTTCCACTTGAGGTTTAGCCAAGTTCTTGTTTCACCAAGGTTTAATCAAGTTTTAGTTTCATTAAGGTTTAAATATGACTTTTAATCAAGTTTTAAAATTTAACCAAAGTTTATTCAAAGTTTAACCAATTTTCTGGTTTACTAAATTTGACAAAGGTTTAATTTCACCAAGGTTCGACCAAGTTTGAATTTAACAATGGTTTAGCCAAATTTTAAAGTTTTGTTAAGTTTTATTAAAATTTTTATTTAGCCAAGGTTTAATTAAGTTATAATTCAACCAAGGTTTAACCAAGTTTTTGTTTAACCAATGTTTAGCCAAGGTTTAACCAAGTTATAATTTAGCCAAGGTTTAGTCAAATTTTAATTTAACCAATGTTTAGCCAAGGTTTAACCAAATTTTACTATAGCCAATGTTTTACCCGAGGTTTAGGCAAATTATAATTTAGCCAAATATTTGTTTAGCTAATGTTTAGCTAAGGTTATGCAAATTGTAATTTAGTTAAATTAAATTTTTTAATAAAACTTAAGCAATGTTTTATTTGGTTAATGTTTAGTAACGGTTTAACCAATATTTAACCAAAATTTAGCCAAATTTCAATTTAGCCAATGTTTAGAAATTTTAATTTAACCAATGTTTTGCCAAGTTTTGATTTAATCAAAATTTCTAGCCAGAATCTAATATAATCAATGTTTAGCCAAGGTTTAACCTAGGTCCCATGTGGCATGTTTGGTCTAGGCATAAATGCCATGTGCAATGTAGACTGCTTTAGTTAATAAGCTAGGTTAATTAATAGGGTAGTAAGTTACATTAATAGGTAAAAAGTTATATTGGATAGTAATTGGTAGGTATTACTTAATATAAGTTGATTAAGTTAATTAATTATATATATTTATATATGTTAATTAAGTTGGTATGTTACGAATGTAGGTCAATAGGTTAGGTGGGTAGTTTGGCTAGGTAAATAGGTTAAGTTAAATTTGGTGGGTAAGTAGATATCTAGGTAGGTAGGTAGGTAGGTAGGGAAGGCCTAGGTAGGTATGCAACCATTTTAGGAGGATCTTATTTTAATTTGTATTAGAAATTTTATTGTGCACATTTAGTAATATAGTTTACAACATTGACAAAAAAACAAAATATATGGGATAAATTTGCCTAGTTAAAACCTATTTCTAGATTAGTTTGTGATTAGGTTGTAATTATAAAATTTATCCAATATTTTTTGTCCTTCATTTCCATCTTGTAAACTATATAAGGAGGTGTATTTGGAACATCAAAAACACACAAACAAAATTGAAAAGAAAATGTTATTTAATATGAACCAATAAAAAAACCTTTGTAACCAAAAAATGGAGGGACACCAGAGAGACGCAGAACAATCATGGCAGCCAGCAACCTCTCTCCTCCTTCGCGTGTTCTGACTGATCAAGCACAATGGCACCTTACAGCCAGAACACAACAGGACAGACAACCTTCCCTTGTTTCCAAGCTTGAATTCATAACCTAGCTACAGGAGCAATCCTCTGAGCTTTCTCACACTTAGCTCACACTGACTCGACTCAGACAAGCAGAAAATCAAGTGCCAGCATTCTATGGCTTAGATTTCAGAGAAACAATTCCGACAGCACAAACACTGTTCTTCTTCCAAAATCTCTATCCGCAGTCCTCTTCATTCTAACTTTCTAATTAACTCTACCAAAATATAGAAGCTAGAGGTCATCGGTCGCTAATAGCAACGGAAGAAGAGCGACACTACTCCATTCTCCTAGCTCCTGCTAATCTCTCTGCCAAAAACTAAAAACTCAGAACTTCCCTTCCTCCTCGTACTCATCACTGTTAGCCGTTCCCTCCATCCTCATCAATGAGGCGCCGCAGCTTCTCATAAAACGCGCCGTCATCTTCCTGTCCTTCCACTACCATGCATCCCATGCACTTCTGATTTCCCTCTCACTCTCCTCA